>JAABUU010000801.1_pt1 | contig 63454 bp, 112 predicted proteins | sample 5559301 | NCBI WGS metagenome assembly JAABUU01 (sample SAMN10711884, study PRJNA513360) | rock metagenome | isolation source: Antarctica rocks | place: Antarctica: Victoria Land, Richard Nunatak white
GACGGGCCTGCGCGCGTCTCTTGTTCCTTGCTTCGTGCGAATTGCCCCTGCTTCGTAGCGGGGCACATGCTCCGCGCAACGCTTGCCTTCCTCTGGGAGATGAATTTTGGCGGGCGCCTGTGCTGTCAGTCAGTCTGGCGGCCCGAGGGTGCTGCGCCTACTTTGGCTGCAGGCGCCACTTGTGCTCCGCTCCGCATCTGCATGCGGCCAGCGCGGGGTGCCCGGCGCGGGCGGCCCGGGTGCGGGTAATTGCGGGGTGCGCGGAGCAGCTCAACCCCGCGGAGCGCTCCGGGGCAGTGCGGCGCTCGACGCATCGCCTGCCCTGCACCTAGCCATGCAGCTGTTTCCTTCCACCGCTGGCACCGCGCCGTGCCTTTTTGGGCCGGCGCGCGCCATGGCCAGCAGGCCTGCCATGCTGCCCTGGAGGTCTCCTTTTGCTGAGTATGTGCGGCGCATCCAGCGGGTGTGCCATCCGCTGTGCAGGCGCCCCGGCACATAGTGCCCAGCTTGCGGCGGGTTTATCACATGAAGCCGTCCATGTATTTGCCTCCAGGTTCAGTGCCGGGGTCTGCATGATGAGGGGCGTGCTTGAGGGCGCCTGGCTATGACACCTAGCAGACCCCCGGGGCTTGCACGTGCGCAATGCTGCGACCTGGGACTGGAGGACGGCGGGGGCTTTGCACAGCCCCAGAGGGAGAGTCTGGTCCGGCAGCACACGCGCCGGGTGGGCACCTCATTAGGGTAGCCAGGACCTATGTAGCGGGTAGCGTGCGCCTCCGAGCAGCTTGGCAAGGGCTCGGGGGCGGCCCTCCTCCCAGGTGGTGGGGTGAGGGGCCTAGCTGAGGTAGGGAAAGGCTGCTCAGGAGCTGAGGTTGGGCAGCAGGCCACAGGGCTGGCGTGCAGCAGCCAAGTCGGGGCGGCGACGCGCTTAGCCGCCGATCCACCTTCACACCATTCACCGTTACTGGCCTCAAGCGAGGGCTGCCCGCCCGGCGCGGCAGGGTAGCCCAGCGCCTTGGGGCGCCCACAGCGCGCGAATCCTGGGGTTGAGCTACTCACTCAGTCAGTGAGTAGCTCAGCAACTCTGCAGGCCTGTCCGGCTGCGGGGCTGTTGCGCTGGACCTGGTTCCAAGGCCAGCCAGGTACGAGGAGGCGCGCGCTGTGCGTACCAGGGAGAGGTCCGCATTTTCTGCTTTGGCCGGTGGTCCGGCCCCGAGGTCCGGCAGCTCTCACAGCTTGCGCCATGCTTTCAGGAGCCCGCTTGTCTTTTGCCGGCAAGGCAGTCCGCCAGGCCTGGCAATTGGCCCCACCACCAACTCATGACGCGGGGGGGCAAGCTTGCCTGCGCAACTGCTCGGCATCTTTCTCTGGAGGCCGCGCGCGTCAAGCAGCGTTGAATGTACATCTGCACCAGTCAGGAGCCCCGGCTAGCGGGGCTGCCAGGCGAGGGGCACTCCCGCCAAGGTAGCAGTGCATTGTGCTGTGCAGTGCGGGGCGCAGGGGTGGAGAGATGGTTATGTCTGTGGGATAGTGCACTCAGCGGTTGGTTTCGGCGGATGGAGAGAAACGATCGAGCCGTGACTGGAGTCAGATTGGAGTCGTCAAGCTGGTTTGTTTGCCAGGCCAGGCTGTCCGATTCTGTATCCGTTGGTTTGTTCCATGCGCATTGGCGTGTGCTGCTGTGTGACTGCCAGGGCGGCTGCGCAGTCTTTGGCTTGCGCGAAGGCGGCGTCTCCACATGCGCAGACTGCGGGTGTGTCTTGCTTCCGAGCATGCTTCTCAGACCTGCTTCGATCTGCTGTTGCCTGTTTGCACCCATTGTTTTCTCTTTGCATGCATTCAATGCCTATGTAGGTAGTGTACGGCTACAGGTTACTTAGTGTGCACCGGATTGCGTGAATGGCATCTGCAGTGCAACCTGGCTGCCGTACCGCTGTAGTATGGCAGTTCTGTGGTGCTCATTGCATACGAACAGGTTTGGGAGAGGAAGGGACTTCAATGGCTCCGCTTCATATCGCTTGGCTTGGTCCTGTAACGACTGGGATGTGCGCGGCGTTGTGCAGCGCGTTCTGTGTGCTCTCTGCACTGCATGCAGCTGCCCTTGCATGTATGTCGCATGGCACGATTTTTTTGCCTTGGCATGCGCACGCACCAACATCCGCAGGCGTAATGCGCAGGCATTCCCTTCCTGAGCTAGTACATGCACCCGCTTGGACAGCTGAACCTGCATCCATTAGTAGAGCGGCCTATGCCTGAGGGTGGCGACTCATCTCTAGCTGCGGGCTCTTCCTGGCGGTGTGCACGCGTCTCTGCCTCAGCGCTGGCTGGTAACCATAGTCCATGCACCTTGCGCTGGACACAGAGCAGCAGGTTTTTTACATTCTGCTGGCACACATGCTTAGCAGTGCCCATGCAAATCTTCTCATCCTGGCACTCTACGCGCGGCCCATCTCTCCGCATATCCATACCTGCAAGTCGCCATCGGCCCAGACCTCCAACACATCCTGCTGTTCCGCACCCTGCATGCCCCACCAGGCCTCCACCAGTACTCCGCACCTGTCAGCCCTGCCAGAAGCCCATCAGAGTGCTCCGCAGCGCACTGCACATGCCAGGGACATGCGAGCATGCCCTTTCTAGGCCATTAGATGCGGCGCAGCACATCGCGGCTGAGCGAACAGTGGCCAGGCGTTGAGAGATAAGCCACGCCCTGCTGCCCTGGCCAGGTCTGCCAGAGAGCACATCTGTTGCTCTGCACTGCCTGCCGCACACCGCACACCGAGCAGTACACAGCCTCCCCCAGGCTGCAGCGGCGGAGCGGCGGCTTGCACTTGCACAAAATCGGGATCTGGCCGCAAGCATTCCTACTCTGCAAATGCTGCCGCCATCAACCCAAAAAGAAAAGTGAATGATAGTGGGCCCTGCAGATGGCAACCTGCTGTCCCAATAAACCTCTTGTGGAATTTAGCCTTGGGCGCCCCCAAGCACACTGTCGCGCATGTACGGAATGTGACGCTGCAGGGGCTGCCCAGGCACGCTCTTCGCCCAGCGACTCTTGCGTCGTCGACACGCGCGCTGGCTCCTGAATTTGGTGAGCAAATGTTGCACCCCTCTCGGGAATTCTTTTGCCCTGCTGAGCATCCAAATAGCAGACCACCCCTGTTGAACGGCCCATCAAGCAGCGTCGCGCATGGCACCCATCATCCTGTGCAGATGTGGAAATCAATGTGTCATCCAGTGCTTTTGGTTCCGTGAGCTCCCGTCTCGAGCATGAGGCGACAAGCCTCTCCAAAACACCAGTTGTGTGTGGCGCATTAGAGCTTCAAAAGCCTCCCGTGCACATGTAGAAATGCCCATGGCACTTGTAGACAGTCTGCGCGGTGCCTGCGCATACCTAGCCCACCCACCCCGCCCAGCAGCCGCAAGTGCTGTCCCACCTCCCACTGAATAATTAAAGTATCATTGCCCATACCTCCTGCCATCATGCGTTGGGCCTGCCTGCGACGAGCACCGCGCACGGCACACCATTGACGTCCGCGGACTTGGGCGCGCCCGCGCCGGCGGCCGCCTCCATGGAGCCGCCGAAGCGCGCGACCGACGCGCCGCGCGGCATTAGCGCATTGTAGCTGCTTGTAACTGCGCCAATGGCCTGGCGGCATGTCGTACACGTCAGTGGCGGACCAGGAGAGTGGGCATGTCAGTGAATGGCAAGGGTATGCGCAGTGCTTGAACGCCTGAGAACGTGCAAATGCCACTGCAAGGCGGCAAAAGTGCCCACATGTGGATCATCTGCAGTCAAGGAGACCTGCACGCCAGCGCACAACAAGAGCCGACGGTACGCCAGCAAGCGAGTACGGCAGACGTGCAGTAACAGCGCTGGACAAGCTGTCAACCTGCTTGGCCGCGCGCGCCTTGCCACTGCTCGTCAGGCGCGCGTCCCAGTCGTAGGCGCCGCTGAGCTGCGTATAGGGCCCGGCGGAGGCCATGGAGAAGGTGTAGGGCACTGCGAAGCCTGGCCCGGCCGGCGCGCTGAGCGCCACCGCGTACTTCACCCAGTTGCCGCCGGCGATGGGCGTCACCTGGGCCGCGCGTGGCCTGGGTTGATTAGGTTGAATGCAGTGAAAGACTTTACTTGCGCGTGTGCCAATGTTGAGCCTCGTTGAACAATTTGTGTGTCAGCGGCATCATGCACACGACCGGCTGGAAAATGCAGGGTTTGAGCCAACAGCCACGTGTTTATGCGGGCAAGAGATGCACGGCTCTGGCGCTCGGGTGCACACCGTGATGTCCGCCACGCACGGCGCGGCGGCGCCGCCGGCGGCCGTCCCAGACCCCAGCCCTCCTCCGTCTCCGGTCCCGCCGTATAGACCCGCTGGTGCTGGCGCGCTGGCCGCCGGCCGCTGCAGCACGGGGCCCACAGGTGGCAGCGCGGGCGCGGCCGCTGGCGAGCCAGGGTTTGTGGCATTGACAGGGTTTGGCCCCACGGGCGTGGCGTTGGTCGGCAGGCCCGCGCCCATGGGCGACGGGTCGCCGGCGGGCGTCGCCTTGACGGGCGGCAGGCTGTCTGAGGGCGCAGCATCACTGCACGGCTTGCACCGCCCGCACGTCGCGTCGCACGTCCCCCGCGCCATGTAGCTCTCCGAGCACACGTCCGGGTGGAAGGCCAGCTGCACGGCAACGCAGATGTCAGGTGAGATAAGTGAGGAAAGCATTACTGCCAGGCACTTTCATTGAGACATGGCGTGGCGGCGGTCGCACAGCTTCTCCCGCCGGCAGTACGCACTGCACATAGCACGTTCCAGAGACTGCCATGCACATGTGCTCGCACTCTGCCGGCCGCGCAGCATTATGCATTGTCCGTTGCAAGCATTTGAAGGATACAGGCTGGCCAGGACAGGCAGGCCTGCACGGACCTGAGCCGCAGGATGGCGGGCCAAGGCAGCAGTCAGTCAGATATTGCGGCATACTGCTGTTCAGCCTGGCTCGAGCGCGGTGATCCTCCCAGACGGCATGGTCAAGCTGGGCTGCCTGCTGCATGTGCCCCGCGCCTGCTGCGCGCAGGTGAAGTTGGTCCCGGCCGGCGGCACGTCCAGGCAGGAGTGGCAGTAGTCGTAGCCGGCGCAGGGCGTGCACCGCCCGCAGCTGATGTCGCACGTGCCAGCCGCCAGGTAGCTCGCGCTGCACCCCGGGTGCCAGGCCGCCTGCGCGGGGGGCGCGCGGGCACGGCGCTCACGCGAGCGCACCGCGGGCCATGCATGGACTGCGTGCGCGTGATCGGGCCATGATGCGGCGTGTCACGTGCGAGGTTCCTGGCTGAGGGCTGCAGCGTAAGCTGCCCCATATCATGTGGGCGGCTTGTGCCATGCATTTCCCATGTGGAGGCTGGGCGCCTGGCCTGCCTGCGTATCGACCATGCGCAATCCAAGAGGTGCATGTCACGGTGAGCAGTAGGCTGTGCAAGGCCAATCTTCACGCCTTTGGCACCTGTGACAGGTGCAGAATGGTGCAGGAAACTGTGAGAGGCTGTCAGCGGGAGGTGATGGGGTTGGCGAGCATGAGCGCGCCTCCTGGCCGCACGTGAAGTTGCTGTTGCCGGGCGGGATGTCGAAGCAGAGGCAGGGCGCCGCGAGCGCAGGACACGCCCCGCTGCTGCAGCTTGCCGTCTGCATTGCGCACATGAGGAACTGCTTAAGGAATAGCCTTTGCGCGGCTGTCAGTGCAGCACTGGTGTGAGGTTGCGGCCATGGCACGGAGCCTGCACAGGCAGGCTGCTGAGACCGCACCTGCTCACATAGTCGTGGCACCGCAAGGCTCAGCCTGTATGGGAGCGTAAGTGCCATACACACAGGGCTGGCAAACCCAAGAGTATTGTTGTCAGAGGCCGATGGCGCTGCCACCATATACAGGCGCATGCAGAGGCTGAGAGGTGGTCTGTGCGCACCCGCTCTGCCTGGTGCGCTATCAAAGCGCGCATCGCATCGCCGCCAGAGTCGTCCCAGCTGCACGCCCGCCGCACGCCACATGCTTATCATGACAGTGTTCTTGCACTCTGCATTCCTGCCACAGTACACGCGTATCACATGCGTGCAAGCACGCATGCGGAATATAGCAAGGCTGCGGTGGCGGCTCTGCATCCAGCGCAGATTCTGAGGTGTCACCTGAAGTCGTACGACTGGTTGTTGACATGCCACGGCATCATCTCCCAGACGAGCACTGCCGCCGCGCCATTGGCGGTGGCCGCCGAGAACATCCCGGACAGGAATGCGTTGCGGCTGCGTGTGTAGTTGCCCTGCCGCGACAGCCAGCAACCACATATGGAAACCATGCACCAGAGAAGTCTGTATGCATCAGTGATGTGCGGTGGCGGTGCAGCCTCACAAGGTACTCTTCACAGCAACATCATTGCTTGGGAAGGGGCAGCATGCTATGCATGCACTGCATCCACATGACATGGGCTGCCGCACCTCCATCCCAACCTCCTCAAGCATCCACGGCTTGTTGGCTGCGCGCGCATACGCGGCCCGGCTGTCCAGGAACCTGTTGGCAAAGTCCGCCGCGGATGCCGCCGAGATGCCCCAGCTGCCCGGGTCTGCGCGCGTAACATGCAAGCTTCATGCGCACAACGCTCTTGTGGCAGCCATGCGCCATGGGATGCAGCGCGCTTGCCAGCAGAATGCTTTGGCAAGTAGGGGCGACAGCGTGAACGTAATTACAAAGTCAAGTTGTTGCGGGTGCTGTGCGGGTTATGCGATATCCTGTCTTCATGCTGTAAAGGTACCAGATAATCATGTGTCGGGGGGGGGCTCACAGAGGTGCACTGTGGCAAAGTCGACGGCAGAGCATTCCAGGTTGCCTGTGAAATCCAGGCCTTTCGTGCCATCATCCAGCCATGCGCCGGCTCCGGCGCCTGAACTGTACCCCTCCTCCCCCGTGGCCACCTGGCCCATTGCACCACGCGTGAAGGGACCAGCATGCATGCCCTAGCACATGCGTCTGGTGCTGGAGAGAGGTACGTCAAGACATGCATGCTTCACATGCACCACATGAACATATCAGCCTCAGTGCACCGTCAACACCGCTGCCATGGGTGTAAGTTGGCTTGACGAGTGCTTCACTTGCGTTTGGCATCCCAAAGCAGGCATGGTATGCGTTGTTGAGCCGTAAGTCTGACAGCGGGCAGCTCAGAAGCAGGTCAGGTAGCTTGCAGGCAGCAGTGCAGTGACTGCATGATGAGCGGCACGGGAGGAGCAGGTCACCATGTGATTGGAATCGATGCTCTTGATGTACTGAGCCATCTCGCATGACCAGGCCTTGATGAGCGACCCCGGCTGCAGGCCCGCCTTGCGCTCGTAGTTGTCGCTGGTGTGGGGCTCGTTGGCCAGCTCCACCGCCAGCACCGCTGGGCCCCCACAACATCTCTTAGGTCAGCAAAGTCTTCTTTCCACAGATCAGCAAAGTCCCTTTTGGAGTCCAGTCCACAGCCTCACTGTGTGCCTGCAGGCCCTGCAGTGCAGTGCAGGGACGTGGGGCATGTGCCCCAATAAAGGCTTTGCAGGTACGCGCATGGGAAGCAGCTGCTCGCGAGGCACAAGCTACACCCAGCTGCTGGCGCATGCACTGCTGAGCATTAGCTGCTCAAGAGCTGTTCAAGGATGCATGCACCCTGCAGGCCCAGAATATCGTGGGGACGCACTGGGGTCCTCGCTGTACATGGTGCCCGTGATGGTGTTCTTGCGCGTCAGGATCACCTTGGCGTAAGCCTTGAATGCCTGCGCAAGGCGCATGAATCGAAGCTGGTCATAGCAGAGGCGCCTTAGCGCAGAACTGCAGACTAAGAGCCTGTCGCATCTGCTGGCGGCAGGGCAGGTTCTGCTCATGAGCAGCGCCTGTCTCTACCAAGCGCGCACCTCCTTGACCTTGGAGTCCTGGTAGAACAGCTCCAGGGGCTTGCCGGGCCCCAGCACCTGCATGCCACACAGCATTGTGGCGGCAGCGGCGGGAGCGCTCACTGCTTGCAGCGCCGAGCATGCCAGCTTCTTGCGTGTGAGGCAGGCCAGGCGTCACAGGCAGAGCATGCAGGGCTGGACCAAGGCAGCCAGGGTGACCACTTTTAGCAACACAGCAGGCGCGTGACAGGAATGCAGGACCATGATTAGGATAGTGCAGCCGCGCACCAGGTCCACCCACCACTGCATCCCCCCGAGGTCCGTCCACACGTTGACCAGCCGGAAGATGACGCGCACGCCCGTCTTGGCCGCCTCCGCCAAGATGAGGTCGAGGCGCTGCAGCCCTGCCTCGTCAAAGACGCCCAGCTGCGGAGCAAGGACACCCCAGGCGTTAGGACTGGCGCCTGTCTAGAAGCTCCGCGGAGGAAGAAAAGCCTCAGCGAGCAGCACAGCATGGAGGCCCAGCTTTCTTACCAAGTGCGCCAAGTTGCTGGGGAGAGTGCTCGCACCGTTGGCTGGATTGACAGCCCTTTGATGTACGGGTCGCTCAGCCCGTTGCAAAAGGCCCAAAATCTTATCAGGTTCACTTTGTTCCCGCTCATCATCTGCCGTGAGGCCTATGGTCAGCATACTGTGTGGGGGCCCTAGCAAAAGGCGCTGCACTGGCAACGTCCGCCGGCAAGTGCAAAATTAAAGGTCGAGCTGACCTGAAAGAACTCCCGGACTTGCGCGTCTGTGACATATGCCCTGCGCCCCACGCCACTGGCTCAGCACCCACCGTACATGCTGAAGCTTGCCACAGCACAAGGGCCGCTCGCGCTGGCCAGCACGACTCCTCAGCCTGTGCTCGCGCCTTAATGCCAGAAAAAACGTATTAGATCCAGCGAAGAATGCTGGCTTATTATTAACGACAAATTGGCTACCACTCGCTCTCACAAAGCTCCCAGCGCCCGCGGCAGCGGCCTGCGGGGCCGCCTCGAATCTCGCTGGCACCGAGACCCAGGTGGCCTCGCTGGGGCTCGTTGGCAGCACAAACCTGCTGTCCCGCTGCACTGGCGCTGCGCTGCATACCCGCACATGTGGTCCCAAGCACACCAAAACTGTGGCGCACACACAGCCGCTAAGCAATGCTGACAGCGAAAACATGGGGTGGAGCGTCCTAGGTGCGCTAAACTACCCAAACGCAAGCATACCTGTGCAAGACAGCTAGCTGCTGCATCTCCATTCGTGGGACCAAGGAGGGTTCTCGCATGTCTGACTCAATGTCCAGGGCGATAGCAGGATGAGGGTGCATTCAATGCACTGCATTGCGGCTCACTCTATACCATATGCTTTCTGCCGTCGCATGCATGTGCAGGCAGAGTGCACCAACGTTATGTGTTATGTGGCAGTTGCAATGAGCGCAAGGCTTGAGGGAGCAGGAACCTTGATTTGGGTGACCCCGGCACTCCGAGCAAGCAAGTGTCTGCTAGGCAGGACATGCTGCTGATGAACTCTGCCTCAAACACACTGCACTTACAAAGCATCTGCCTTTCTTGCGTGTCGTGCCCTGACGCAAGCCTCCCAGGCGCAGTAACATCTGTGCTCACGGGCTATGTAGCTAGTCACGCAGCAGCTTGGCGCTTTCTCTCACGAGTATCCTAGCCTCCGCTGCTCTCGTGCAAACAAATTCCAAGCCCGCTCAGGCCGCCAAGGACACCAAAGGTCACAGCCTGATATTGTCCATCTGCATGGACTGCAAGTAGGCGTTGTCGTTGAACTTGGCGCCCATCTTCGTGCCGGTCAGCTTGGTGAAGTACGTGATGAAGTCTACCTCGTAGTCTGCGCACCAAGACTTCAATTGGTTGGCTCTGCTGAGCGCCGCATCATGTCTGCACACTGTTGCCCGACAGCAGCAGCGATGGCAGCCAAGCGGACGCGAGACCGCATTGATGCCTTTCAGTGTGGAAGCAATAAATATTTTACGATGTGTCTGCATCTGTCAGGAGGCCCGCGCAGGCACTTCTGCTTGCAGCAAAGGAGAACGACCGCATCCAGCGAGAACAGGCGAGAACAGGCGCAGCCAGGGGCTGCACAGCCGAGCCAGCGCGCACCCGTGCGCGTGACCGTCTTGCGCGAGCGGTCATACTTCTGCTTCAGGTCAGCGTACGTGGGGCTGGCCGCGGCAAACGCCTGCTCCACCGCCTCTGGGTCCTCTTGGGCAGCAGTCCTGTGCAGGTGCACATGCAGCCCTCCTTAGACTCTGAGAGACAGAGCTTGCACGCTTCCAACACCATGCGCGTCCGCGGCGTCCGTCACCCAACCCCCAAAGTCTGCACACCGCTTGGCTCGCGCGCCTGCTCAAAGTGGAACTCTGCAACAGCGTCCGCCTGCGCCAGCTGCTACTAGATGCAGCATGGGCACCGCGCTGGCGGGCCATGCACTGCCGTTCAGGACTGCAAGCCCTGTCTGCGGCTCAAGCAGCCGCCAGCAGGCGCCCATCGCGGTGGGCTGCACGCGCGCGGGCGCGGCGGCGCGCACCAGATGACAAACGCCGGCCGCTCCCAGAAGAGCGGCTTGGGCGCGAAGAACCCGCCCTGGCTGCTGGGGTCCGTGCCGAGCTTGCTCATGAACTCCTGCGCGCGCGCGTTGACGCAAGAGTTTTCAACGATTGTTCGTCTCTCTTTCATTTGATTCTGCTCCCTCAGTTGTTAAACATCAATTCTGCCTGCTTTGCGCTCATGGGAACTGCCTCCTTTTCCTCGCTTGCGGATGCAACATACCCAAGAGGCCCGCCCTGGGCAACCTTCAGGCCTGCTGTGAACTCCCCCGGCCCATGCCGTGCCTGTGGCCCAGTGCTGTGGCTTGCTTGGGCAGGATTGTGCAGTGCCAAGCCATATTTGCCACCAGCAAGGGGGCGTCCCGTCTGTAAACAAAGTACCTTCTGGTGCAAACTTCACGCGCGCTCATTTGCTGCGCGCACGCGTGGGCAGCTCTGCTGCGCGGGGCCCGGGACAGGGCGCGCGCAGGATCTCCCCACACAGGACACATGGCGGGCTTGGGCATGGCGCCATCGCGCGCGCCTGCACTTCGGCCGGGCTGGCGCTGGCCTTGGGCAGCCGGCCTGCCGGGTCGGGCGCGTCGGCGTCCATGCGCCCGATGAACACCTGCGCTCCCCGCGCGCATGCGTGTGGCCCGGCAGACGGCACCCAGCTCTTGCTGAGCGCCCGGCCAGCTAGCGCGGCTGTTGCGCACCCGGCGCTCGCGCGCCGCAGGCTCAGGCAGCAACACACAGGCTCCGGGCGCACACGCAGCATAGCTTCCCCGGCTCAGAGGGAGAGACGCTGCGCGGCGACCGTGCTGCGCCCGTACAGAGCTCACAGCCAGCCCGCGGGCCGCGCGCGCACCGGCCAGTCGGCGCCGAAAGCCTTGCTGATGGTCTCGCCGTCGGTCATGTTGCCGGCGCGCGCGACCTTGGCGGCGACGAACGACTTCTCGGCCGCCACCTTGGCGCCCAGCACCAGGGTGTCCGCCCAGCTGATCGCCGGGCCGCCTGCGCGCCGCCTTGGGCTTTGGTGTGGACGCGTCCGCATGCATGATGGAGGTAGACGTATCGCGTCGGCGCGAGGCCGTGAGCGGTCGCCCGGAGCCGCCGTCTCTGCCCGCCGGTCTCTTCCCGCTGTCTCCACCCGAGGCCTGTGCATGCCGAGGAGGGAGGGACCGTGCGTGCTTGCTCGCTGCGTCGAACCGCAGAAACATCGCACAGCGTGGCCGCGGCGGGTCCCGCGCGGACAAGCTGAACGGCGCGGCGGCCCGCTTGCCCACACAGGCATGCCGTCCGCAGGTTGCCGGGAGACAAATGGGAGGCCGCGCGCTCACCGCCGGCGTCGATGGCGGCCTTCGCCTTCTTCAGCTTGCCCACGATGTCCTTCAGGCCCTTGTTCTCTGGCCGGTCGAGCTCCTCACTGCACGTCCACGCCGCCATCAGCGCCTGTGCTAGGATCATGAGACCCGAACTTCTCAGACAAAGGGCAGCAGGCCCAGTCTGTGCAAAAAGCGGGCCTAATTGTTTCAAACTCACGTGATCAGGCAGCCGACCTGTGCCGGACAGGATAAGCGGTCCCAGTGCCTTTCAGCAGGCTGAATACTAAGTCAAAGGGAGTCTCAGCTTGTGTAAAGCAGGCAGGCTCGACAAGGAAGTTGTGCTCCACCTTGTTACGATGGAGCCATTCATGCCCCCTGTGCGCGTAGCGATGTCAAAGGTGGCCGCATCATGGAGCACGATGCGCAGCGCCGCGGCCGCGTCCTCCTTTTTCAATACCTTTCGCAGCTCCGCCTCTGCTTTGTTCTGCGCGCAGCTCAGCATCACTAGCCGAGCAGGTGATAACTCGTTGGCAGCGACTGTGCTTGTGTAAGTGCATGCAGATCATGCATTCTGTGCATGCATGCCCACCTTTCCTTCTGACAGCTCGCGAACATGTCCCTGATAACCTCTTACATACCCTTGTCTCCTGCTCTCTTCCTCCTTCAGCCTTGCAGGAGACCAGGGACCTGGGAGCGCCAGCGGCCCGCACACCTGGAAGTAGCTCTTCTGCGCGGCCTTCTGGAACGTGTTCAGGTTCTCCACCTTCAGCGTGCGCTTGCCCTCCTCGGCCGCTCCGGCGCCCAACGGCCCAGCCAGCTGTGCGCCCGCCGCCAGAAGCACGCCGCCTGCACTGTGCAGCTGCAGTAAACGTGCCTTGCTCGCTTGGCCCCATGCTGAGCCCCACAGCATATAGTCGAAGAGTGAACGCACAGCACGCACGCCACCCAGCTGCGGGCCTGCCGCTAGGCGTACGCCGCCTCCGAGCCACCAGGTGCTGCACCATGGGCTGCTTTTGTCACGTGAGGTCCCTATGAGTCAACTTACATGCGAGTGCAGGAGTTGAGTGCAGGAGTTTTGCGAGTGCTTTGAGCTGTGCGTCCGCCGCCAGCAGCAAGCCACTGCAAGGCCCGCAACCAGTGTTTGTACGCCCTGGACACATCAGCTGCAAGTGCTACAGCTGCTGTGCTCCATACGTCAAGCGCACGACTTCTGCAGCGGAGCAGTGCATACATCGCAATGCACTGGCTATAGCTAGCAATCCTGCATATTTAGCACCGCCAGCCCAGCAAGCAGTGCTGAGGCGTGCTGTGCGGCATCAATTCCAGGGCAGGCTGCCGGCACAAAGTGTTCAGTGCAGGCCACTGGATAAGGAGCTTTTAAGCGTGCGCTGCTCACCAGCTGCAATCAGCACATCCCTCCTTGCATGCTCCTGGTGTGCTGGCACCGCCGCTGCAAACACCCGTGCAGCACGACGGGGCCGGGCGTGCGCCGAAGATGCGAACGGTGTCCTGTCCCGCGCTGACGCGGGAACTTTCGTGCCAATTAGAGCAGATGTGAAGGGCGCCATGTTGGCTGTGCGTGCTTGATGAGCTGTGCAATATTTCTGTCTTTGGCCACCAGCTGAACACAAATTCCCCCTATACCTACACCCGTTCAACACTGGTGATTGCAAATGATTTCAAGTGAATTCAAAGGCCGTTAACTGTGAAATGAGCATGACTATCAGGAGCATCCTGATGTACTCATTGACAGACTGCACAGGCCTCCGTGTGCTGGGAAGGCGTGGTGTTCAAACATTTGGCGACTGTGTACACACCCAATGTCATGACGGTCAACACGACGTAGCTAAGCACAAAAAGGCATGCAGTGATCATGCGAATACACCCTACCACCCTAGACGGCCAGACAGTTCACAGGATCACAAGGTTCACACAACATTTCCACCGCCGACCAGCGAAGGTAATGCGCTCAGGCGCTGTCACCTCAAGCAATTCAATTGCAGCTGCATGCGAGATAGCAGCCGCACACATGCACACAGCCTGCACAGGACACTGTGGGTGACCCAGAGTCTGGATAGACAGTGCACCTCATTCAAGTGCAGACCAGCTGATCACTTGCAAGCCGCCTCAACAACCATTTGTGACCACCCTCTCAGAGAAGTCACGAACGTGCTGCCCAGCAGCCAATGCTCGGGTCCTTGGCAGCTCCCCCCCCTCCCTCCCGCGTAGTGAGCAGCAGCTCACACAGTCGCGGTGCGCTTGTGGCCGCGCTGGGACACGAGCTGGGTGCCGGGCCCGGCAGCGCCGCCAGGCGCCGCAGTGGCAAACTGCCTGGACGGCGCCGGCACAACCGAGGCGGCCAGCCGCACCGTCACCCACAGCGCCAGCAGCGCCTGCGCCAAGCAATGCCTCTCAACATGGAAGACGCGCAAGAGCAACAGTAAGGCTTGAACACACACCTTCTTTCTAGAACACATGCGCAAAAAACCTCCAATACCTCCGTCACCGTCACGTCTTGTCAAGATATCACAGGGGATGTCCAGTGGTTTCACAATATGAAATGTCCACACTGCACTCATCTTCGCACGCCGCGAGCTGGCCGCACTCGGCCTTTGTGTGCAGGCAGGGCTCCTCTGCGGGTAGGCAGGGGCACGCACGGCCAGGGCGCCCGCGACCGTCCACGCGGTCCAGGCGCGCCGCGCGGCGTCGGGCAGCTCGCAGCACAGCAGCGTCTTGGCGGACGTGATTGGCGGCAGGCTCAGGCGCGTGCGCTCCAGCCGGTTTTCAAGGCTCGCCAGGCTCGCCTGCGCGGGGCGCGCAGTCAGGTCAGCGCATGGGGCAAAGCCCCTCAGGCTCCCAGGCTGGTGTAAGCGTGCATGTACAGCCGCAGACAAACAGCCCTCCGCTCCAAGCCTTTCTGAGGTCTGACACAACAGGTTCATGCGACACCCCAAGAGCACTTTTGCAGGCCTCTGCTACTTACTATCCGAATGCTCATACCAGGAGCAAGCCAGTCAAGCAAACCTGTATATTTATTGATAAGTACTTTATGGTACAAGCTGCACTTCGGGTCCGCTCACTTGCTGCACAAGATGCCTGCGCTTTTCCATGACGTGTTCGACACAGCGATCGCCCATTTGCCAGCCCAGCCCGGCGTGCAGCAGCTGCGCACCTCGGTAGCATCCACCAAGCCCGGCAGCCCGACGATTGCTGCCCTGTCGGCAGTGGGGATGGTGGTGGTCGCGTTGACGGCCACCGCGCCCGCTGGCGTCCCGAGGAACCGCAGGAGCAGCTGCACCTGTGCACGCGGCGGACCACAGAAAAGTCAGGCTGCGGCTGCAGGGCAGTCAAACGTGTCCTGGAGGCAGCAGTGACGTGCGGGGCGCGCGTGCGCGGCAGCCCACAGAGACGGAGGGACGCAGGCAATGCGCTGTGCACAGCCTTCGCATGTGCCAGGTGGGTGGCGCGCCTCAGGGTCGCTCTGGTACGCCTGCAGCGCGGTGACGTTGACGCCAAAGATGCGCTGCAGCACCTGCGGTTCCGCTCACTGATCAGTGCACTGCAGCAGCAAAGGCTGCTTACACCCTCACACCCCCAGCAACAATCGACCACAAGTCAACAGGAGCAGCAAGCCCAGACAGCTACCTTCCATTATTATCACAGATGCTGCACTGCGGACCACAGCATGGCGCTTGGCAGCGGCGCGCGGGCGCGCGCCTGCGGGCCGGTGAGCGCAGGGCCGCCGCCCAGGTAGTACTGCACCGCCTGCTGCGCGCGCGCGGAGTTCGGGTAGCGCGCGCGCACGGTGCGCAGCGCGTACGTCTCGCCATACAGGCAGCTGTCGGCGGCCACGCCGCGCGCGCCCAGCAGCCCGCCTGGGGACACACGTCCTTGTTCAAAGTGAACAGCGCGAAGGCACTGCCGCACTGTCTCCTATACGTGCAGCCAAGCCTTGCATGATTGAGCGGCATACAGAGCTTACAGTGCAGGCTGCTATTCCGCTCGCGCACAGCGGGCCAGCTGCAAGCCCAGTAAGGGAAGGGTTTCAAAAGGCGCACAGGGTCGACCCATTAGGCGACACTGGCGGCACTGGCACGAGCTCACAAACCAAGAAACCCCCCACTACAGACTTTAGTGCGAACTTGCAAGCATGCCAAATGCATTCCACAACATCCTCCACTTTCACACAGCACTGCAGCTGCAGCGGCGGCTGGAGAGTTCAAGGTGCCGCGCCTGCGCCCACCACCAGGACGATCCCCGCCACAATCCAGAGCAGCACCACGACGGCCGACGCTGCGCGCGGCGTGCGCCCGACCGCCGCCAGCACGCCGGCCGCCAGCGCGAGCAGCATCAGCGCGCCGAACAGCGTGCCCAGCACGACCGGGCGCATCACCTTCTGCGCGTTCTCGCTGCCCGGCTGGTTGCGCGCCTGGAAGTCGGCCGCCGCCTGGCGCGCCCCGGCGCCCGCCTCACCGATAGCTGCCTGGCTGTGCATGCCGGCTGCGTGGGCCCCAACTCAAGCACGGCGGCCGGTTGCGCAGACGGAGCGCCAGCAATGCTACCAGCTAATCGCCAGCGCATCATGAGCGGGGGTGCGCCGTATACTGCCAGTGGGCTGCACCTGGCGCAGCAGCATAGCTAACCTGATATGATTATGCACTAGGTGCATGTTGCACATCGCACACCGGCGCAGAAAAACTTTTCACGCCCGTGCAAGCACTGGACGATCTGGAAACCATCCCTTGATTGGTTACAGGCGCCCACACTACACGTGGCTTGCGGCCGTCTGCTGTAGCGCTGACTCCACGCTCACGGGAGCGCCTTAGCAGCAGGCCCGCCGCACCTGCAGGCCGTTCCTGTTGAGCTGCGCGAGCGCGGCGCGTCCGTCCGTGACCGCGCCGCGGATGCGGGCCGCCGTCTCCGGCAGGTTCAGCTGCAGCAGCGAGTTGTTCACCTCCGTACCCGTCGCCCGCCCGCCCGTCAGCCCTGACCGCGGCGTTGACACTGTTCACTCCAGGCGGCGGTGTGGTCCAGGCTGTATGTCGCACATGAAGGCACTCGGCGCACCCTCCTCGGCCACAGTCTGAAGGTGCCCCAGATCACTGCGGGCATGCCCAAAGCACCCGCAGATTTAAACAGACGCTCTCCAGCATGCTCTGCGGCGAAGGCAGCTGGGGCTAGGGACCGCGGGCGGCCAGGGCGGGCCCCACGCGGCGCACCCGGCAGGTCGCGAGAGATGGTGTCCAGCGTGCCCTGCAGCGTATCCAGCTGGCCCAGGATGCGGTTCGCGTCGCCCGTCACATCGTTCGCCTGCCCTCGCGCGCGGCGCCCTTTCACGTCCTCTCCCGCAAGCACCTCTTGGCATGTGGCTCGCACGACACGTGGTCGCATGGCACCCAATGCGTTACGCTGCGGCTCCGAAGGCCTGGATACACTACAGATGACAGCTAGGCATGCCGTTTGTTGAAAAGTCACCCGCATTTGCATGCAGGCGTGGTGCGGCTGCGCTCAACAGCACACGGCACTTATAGCGGCAACGTCTGCCTTCCACGTCCCCTTCTTGCCGGCGGCATGGCTTGGCTGCAGGCAGTACGCTCCCTAGCTGGTCATTGACTGCTCGGACCCCCGATGCAGTACAGCTTCTAGCCGCCAGGGCCAAGTTAACGCCTGCATGCATGAAGCGCGTACCCGGCTCCGCGCGTCGGTCACGATTGCCCAGAACTCCGACACGCGCCCGTCGGTGACCTGCAGGCTCTCCGCCAGCGCCCAGGCCGCCGTGGCCGCCGCCGCCAGCGCGAGCAGCACCGTGAACGCGTTGCCGGCCGCGCCCAGCGACCCGCCTCTCCTGCACGCACACGGCAGTTGGCTGGCGCAGCGCGCAGCTCTCCCGCCAGCAGCCATGGGTCTGTTTTGACCTCAATACTGTCCCGCACTGTTGCCCACTTGGCGAGCTTTGTACCAGCCTGCAAAATAGCGCCTGTGCGCTCAGCTGAAACGGAAATGCAGATCAGCCCCTGGTGCAGCCTCCCCACCGCTCTTCAGGCTGCACGGCTGTTCGAGACCAGCGCAGACGTGTATATTGGTACAGACAGAGGGCTAAGCAGGGCACGCAGCGCAGCGGGCGGCCAGCCGCACCTGCCCTTCTCCGACACTGGCGACTTGGCCACCCACAGCACTCGCCGGCAGCAGAGCGTGCACAGCTGCGCACAGTCCAGAGGTCAGGTGGGAGAGTGGTAGTGCAGAGCTACGCACCGCCAGACACACATGCACATGTTTCCACTGCCTGGGGCAACCATTGGTGCCTTATAGCCCCTGACTGGAGCACGCGGATGTGTCACCATGTAGTGCATGAAGACAAGGCATTTGCGGCTGCACTCGTCCGCAGGAGCTATGGGAAAGGCCCCGCTGGGCGCTCACCCATATCAAGAAGGTTGCTGCAGCGAGGAAGCAGAGACCGCCACAGATGAGCCCAGGCAGCACAGTGTTCAGGTACAGCTGCGGAAACGCCCATCGCGTCAGGCCTCTGCGCAGTCTGCCAAGCCGCACAGTTCCTCTCACACCGAGGTGACGGCGCTAGCTAGCAAGCAGCACCAACAGGGGTCGTAGGGAGGGCCGAAGCTGCAGGGTAACCAGCAGAGCAGCTTGGCCCGGCAGGCAGGCCCGGTGCGCGGACCCACCTTGTAGTAGCTCCAGCCGGTCGGCTCATAGCTCGCCGCATACCCGCCGTCAAAGGCGCTCGCAGGCACGCTCGAGCAGGGCGGAATGTTAACTATCGTTGTGTATGGTGCTGCCATATTGCTTCAAAGTGGACCAGATCTGATACCTCCCTTAAAAGCGCCTGCACATCCGCCTCGCACCAGCCCTTCCTGCTCTCGCAGCCCTTCTTACTTGGACTGTGCGGTGTCCGAATATGATAGTAAGGCCTGTTCACATACGCCCCGACTGGCCTTGCTGCGCTCAACTCTTTCCAGGCCAAGGTCAGTACTATCGACCTAGGCCCTCTACGGTGAGATCTTACGGAAAATTTTGCGGACCTACGGTAGGGAATGCGGACCTACGGTTGGCGTGAGTTACACTTCTTTCACCACGCATGGAGCAGCACGTCACGGCCTGCAAGGGGATATATACGATGCGCACCGTTGTTGCTCGAGCCTACGACTTTCTGGCTGCTCCGAGGGCAGGAAGGAAGCTTGAGCAGCTTTAGTGGCTCGCTGCGGTTGTGTCGTGTGTTACGCTCTCACATAGCAACAGGCTGGCTAGTAGGTGCGGAGTCAGTTGCGCACCTGGCGCAAGCAGAGCGCCAGATAGGTGCAGCAGGCTGGCAGGCAAGTGGGACAGAGAGCTGCAAAGTCAGATGAAATATGCTGTGAAAAAGTCCAGCCGGCGTGTTGCTTGCCCAGCGTGTCGTGCTACTCGACGTCTGCAGCTCCTCAGGGTTCTCTTCGCAGCCGTATCAGCAAATCGACATTCTGCACAGCTGCACAGCGTGAAGCAACAGTTGCGAGCTGTGCGGCCTGGCCCGTCACGCAGCGGGCTGGGCAGTGCACACTCGGAGCGCATCCCTCTCTCACACACCAGGCAACTGCGCCCCAAACGGGACAAACACCAAGTCAATCCCCAAACACCTACACCGCACGCGCACGCACACGCGAGACCACTCGTGAGGTCCACCTGTCAGGCAAAGTGGATGCCGGCGCGGTTGAACGCGGCCAGCAGGCGCAGGAAGTCGTCCTGCGCCAGCTTTGCGCTGCGCGCGTCCTCAAACCCGCCGCCGGCCAGCACGCCCATCACGCGCGCCTTGAAGCCCTCGCTCGCGCGACCGCGCTTGCCGCGCTTGCCGCCGGCCCTGCCGCCGCCCGGGCCGCCGCCTCTGGGCCCGCCGCCCTGGGGTCCCCCGCTCGCGGCCCTCCCGCTCCCGCTCGCTCCCCACCTGCCGTCCCAGTCCATGCCAGCCGCGCCGCCCGCGCCTGCGTCCGCGCCCTCGCCGTCGTCCTCCTCCTCGCTGTCGTCAGGGTCCTCGCCGTCGGGGCCCGCCCGCCCCGAGGGCCCCGCCGGCGTGCCGTCGCCGAGCGCCATGGCCGCGAGCGCGGCGGCCGCGCCGGCGTCGGGCGCGGCGGCCTCCGCGGGCGACACCGCCAGCGCCGCATGCACCGCGTGGTTGCTCTCCAGCAGCGCGAGCGTGGGCGCCTGGCGGAAGATGCCGCCGAGCGTCTTGTTCTTGCGCCCGAAGCAGAGCCGCACCAGGCCGTCCCACCTGTGAGCAGAGTTTCATAACTGACTTACTTGAGTTCTACCAATTTAAATTTAAAAAAAAACCCCTGTACTGTGGCAGCTCAAGTTGAAGCTTGGGTGAAGCTCTGCTTGTCACAGTGTTCATCTGGTCCCACAGCGGGCGTCACTGAGGCTGGAAACAGTGCTGTCATCCTGGGAGTGTGCGCAGCTCACTCAGTGGCACACTCTTGCACGCCCGCCTGTTTGAGCAGGCCGGGCCCCGTAGGCTGGGCCCCCTGTAAACCAAGCACTCGAGAGTGCACACAGCAGATGCACGCACGGCTGGATGCATGCTGTGTTGCAGGGGCGCGGCGCACTCGCGGAAGTTCACGGGGGGCGGCGGCCAGCGCGGCTCGATGCGCACGACGCTGCTGTCCACCTTGGGCGGCGGCCGGAAGTTGTTGCGCCCCACCTGCGGCACAGGCGGCCTGCCTGCTGACCCTACAAGCCTGCTTTCCTCTGCAACTTTGTGAATATGCAACTTCATGTCACCCCCCCTTCCTATCATGAAATGGGGCCTGACAGAGTGGCCATCAAGTCCAGGTGCTGGCTAGCCCTGTCACCGTACTCGCGCAGAAGACAAGGCCGTGCTTGCGCCCTCCGCCCCGCTGGCGCATCTGCCGCGCCCAGCAGCCCCGGGCACGCCCTCAGAAGCGGCGCGCGCCTTGAGCAGGTGCGACACGCGCGCGAGCAGCTGCGCGTTGACCGCCAGGCGGCAGTAGAGCGGGTCGCCCGCGCGCGCGGCCAGGCGCATCGCAAACTCGTGCTGGAACATGATGACGGCCGCGCGGAAGGCGGGCCGGTGCGCCAGCAGCCGGAACGTGAGCGGCGAGGAGAGCTGGTACGGGATGTTGGCCACGCACAGGTCGAAGTAGGGCAGCTCCACCTTCATGATGTCGCCCTGGATCACCTGCGCGCGCCGCCGGCGCCGGCGCTCGCGGCTGCGTGCAGGGCCCCCGTGGCGCCGCCGCTGCAGTACGCGCGCAGCACTTCTGGGGAACACAGTTGCATTCTACCACCACCTCACAGGGCATCAGCAGACGAGAGCCGCTGCTGATAGGCCAGTGAGGCGGTGAAGAAGCACTACCAAGCGATCCAACTTGCAGCACTGGACCACAAAATGTGTCGGTGCAGCACTGGATATGTTGGTGCAGCACTGAATGTGTCAGTGCACGCCTGGAATAGAATGTACGCTCAGGCGGCTGGGTCCACCTGGAGCTGTCCCAAGGTGAAAGAGGGGGCGTGCCTGGAGGTGCGAGGCGTATGGCGTGCCCTGCACGCGCCGCTGCAGCTCCAGCACCTGCAGGGCAGCCGCGCGCGTCGGCGCGCCCGGCGGCCGCGTGTGGGACGGGGACACTTGCACGCCAGGCGGGAACTCAGCTGCGCTGCAAGGTGTGGAGCTTCGTGACGCCTCTGCTGCCGGCTGGCCTGCTGCCACACACAGCGGCCACCGGGGCTCGCGGTGTGTCGAGCTCCTGCCACTGTGTAGCGGCCAGCGAGCTGTCACGTGTCCCAAGCATAAGTCTGCACCAGGCGCACCATGTGGTGGTCGATTTCGATGGCCACCACGCGCTTGGCGCGCTCGAGCAGCTTCATCGTCAGGTTGCCCGTGCCTGGGCCCACCTCCAGGACCACGTCCGTGCTCTTGATGCCGGCCTTCTCGACAATGGACTGCACCACGAGCGGGTTCTTCAAGATGTGCTGGCCCTTGCTCTTCAGGAACTCCAGCCCTGCGCCCAGGCAAAAGTAGCTCGTTGGCAGAAGCGCACTCACACTTGGAAACACTGTTACTGCTGCAGGCTGGCCAACAAGGCTGGTCCTTGTTGCCCTCTACACAAGCTGGACCAAAAGCGCACCAGAGAAGCCGGCGGCGGCTTTCTTGGCGCCCTTCTTTGCGACGCCGCCCACGGCGCGCAGCCCGGTGTTTGACATAGTGCCTGAGCAGGCACAGAGGACCTGCCTGCTTGCACTATGATCTGACGCACTGGCCGGCACTTCAACAGAGCCTCTGGGAGCCTCGGAGAGCTCCTTGAGGGTGGGGTATGCCAATAACCCAGCACCGAGCACTCACCGAGTGCTCGGAGCACAGTCTGCTTCCACCTCACAGCGTCTTGCCCTTACAGTCTGTATACATCTGCCTGTTCCGAGAGCGCCGCAGCGCAGCTAGCGCCTGCCTGCTGCAATCAGGGCAGCCTTGCCTGCAACGCCTGTGCGCGCCTTGAGCAGCGCTGCGTCCAGGAGGAGACACACGCAACTGTAAGTTGGTCACAGGCAAGCGCAGCAGCACCCGCCCGGCGCCACCTTCTTTTGCCATGGACGCAGCAGGCGCGCCGCCGCCGCTGCCGCCAGAGCCCGCAGAGCCCGCGCCGCCACTGCCGGCGGAGCCCGACGTGCCGCCGCTGCCGCCGCTGCCCGCTGATGACGACGCGCAGGACGTTGGCGGGGTTGCTGCCGAGGTAGTCCTGCCCAGAGCGTGCTTGGCTGCCTGCAAGACACAGCGCGACACATCCTGGCGCAGGCACAGCTTGCAAACGCTGTCGCTTGGCCTGCTGGCTGATGAAACTCTGGTGGACGTGCAGGCCGCGGCTGCGCCCGACCAGGCGCCGCTGCCGGAGGAGCCGCCCTTGCCTGCGGAGCAGCCACCGGACCCGCCGGCGGAGGCGGTCAGCGCGGCGCCGACCGCTGACGGCGCTGCGGCGGGCAGCAGCGGCGCCAACGGCTCGCTCGCGGAGCTGCTCACGGCGGACATGCCGGAAGAGGAGGACCCGCTGCTGGTTGCAGAGGCGTGCGCGGCGGCCGAGGAGAACGGCGACGCGCCGAAGGCGGAGGAGCCTATGTGGCCGGCCGAGGACCCGGACGCGCCGCGGCTGAGCGCCGCTGAGGAGGACGCGTTGCTCAAGGTGTGTACGCGCTTTGCCTGCGGTTGTGCCCCTGTGAAGGTGTATTCAGAAGTGCCTATGCTTGTCAGAGAGGGCTGTGTCCGCCAACGCTGTGTGCGCACTTGGTGCAGCTCCCCTGCTGTGAAGTTTCGTACAAGGGCTGCATGACGCTGCGAAACTGGCTGTGGGATAGTGCTGCAGGGTCTTTGTGTGCAGCTTTCTCCAGGTCCAGGCGTTTCAGCAGGCTGGCAGACATGTCTATGTGCGCTGGCGGTGAGCGCGGCCGCTCACACGCGACCGGCTCAGCATCACACTCCGGGACGCGCCCCACCGTTTCGGGGTTTGCAGGGCTTCTTCGCGGAGGTGCGCGAGGTGGACCGCGACAACGAGGTCAACCGCATCCTGGGCGCGTTCAAGCTCAACCCCTTCGAGCAGCTCGGGATCCGCTTCGACGCCACGCTGGACGATGCCAAGCGCCAGTACCGCAAGGCCAGCCTGCTGGTGCGCGCTGCCCCATCCCACGGGCATGATATGCTAGCGCACATGTGATGCGCGTCCGGCGCGCCTGTGCGCTGCCGCTTTCGTGCAGCACATATCACGGAGTCTGGAAGGCGCTTCACGCGCCGGCGCCGCGGCGCAGGTGCACCCGGACAAGTGCAAGCACCCGCACGCCACGTCCGCATTCGAGGTGCTCGGCAACGCCAACCAGCAGCTGCAGAGCGAGGAGGTCATGCACGAGCTGCGGCACGTGCTCACGCTCGCGCGCGGTGCGCCCGCGGCCTGTGCGTGCAAGGACGTGCGGAGGGGGGGGCTGTGCCACGGCGCACTGCGTCCTCATCGCGCGCTGGGAGCGTTGCTATCCAGCGCGCGAGCTGACCGAGCCGCAGACTGTGCTTGCCTTGGCACTGAGGTGCGGGCGGTGTGGGGCTGCCTTGAGGCTGCTGCGTGTGTCAGCAGGCGCAGGCCATTGGTGCGCCTGTTTTCGGCTCGCGTCCCCGGGGCAGCCAGCAGAGAGGCGCTAGGGTCAGCCGTGGGGCTGGTCCCCTTGGGCACAATGGGACGTGGCCTGCCGGGGTCGCTGCAGGCGCGCGGCGCACGCCTCCGGACGCTGCCAGCGCCGCCTGAGGCAACCCTGGCTAGGGCTGCCACCCAGTCGGCGGAGGTTGCCCGACGGCTCTGCCATGAATGTTCTGCATGTCTCCTGCAGTATCTCGGCACTAGCGGAGCTACGTGACAGTTCCTCGGTGCATGCGCACTGATGTGGGGACATGCATGTGAGCGTCATGTGGCCGGCCTTACAGGCACACTTTCGCTCTTACAGGAACACTTTGCATGGCATGGCAGAGCAGGCTTCATCCTGTTCCAAGTTTAGCAGCGCCAGGCGCCCTGCTCTGTGCTTCGGAGCGAAATATGTGCTTACAGAGGCAATGCGGGTCTCTGCAAAACCTGACGAACAATGTTCCTACCTACAAGGCAGTCGAGGCGCGCGCAGATGAGCTGCGGAGGGACCGCAAGAAGAAGACCAAGAACGACGTGGTCGTACGCTTGGCCAGCCTGGTTCACCAGGTGCGGGGGCCCTGTGCTGCCCGATGCGACACCCTGGACTCTGTGCAGGCACACGGTCATACCCTCACGGTCATCGTGTACCACTATCATGTACCACTATCGTGTACCACTATCGCATTACTCCTCAGGTTCTGGATGGCATGTCGCGAGATGGTGGCGGCCACTCATGGCGTGATATTAAGCGCGAGCGTGACAGTTGAACTTTCCATTGGTGCACCTGACTGGAGGTGAAGGTCGCGCCGCTTGTAGAGGCTGATGAAGAGCCCCACTGTCAGCGTGTCCGCACTGTGCTATGGGATGAGCAGGCCGCATGGCGCCGCGCAGGAGGGCCGCGAGGGCGTGGAGGCCGAATGGGAGCGCTCGGACGGCTACCACGAGGCCTGGAAGCTCAAGGCGCGCGACATGCTCGCGCGCGCCGAGTGGCGCCGCCGCAAACTCACCAAGCGGGTGCGCCCCGCGCCGCAACGTGCGCTGGGCAGCTCGGGAAGCAGGGTAAGGTATTAGAGTGACCCTGAAGCGGTAATGTTGGCAGACTGACTCAAACAGCACACTGCGACACTGCCTGCTCAGCCAGGGTGTCGACGCAGTTGCGGACGGCTGCGCGGAGGTATGCGCTGGCTTGCAGCTGCGCGGGTTGCTGAACAGGGCAGGCCATGTGTGGGAGTTGCGCTGAGCTCATAGAGCAGTCTGCTGTACCAGCTGACCAGGTTTCAGGGTTGTGGCTGGAGCCCAGGAAGGCCTATTGGCCGCTCTACCATGCGCTGACGTGCTGCGGGGGCCATGCCGGGAGCGCAGCTGAAGGAGGAGGAGGAGCGGATAGAGGTGGACGAGGCGGAGACGCGCAAGCGGATCAAGGTCACGCGCGAGCACCACAAAAAGTGGGAGGAGACGCGCGAGACGCGGGTGCGCCGGCGGCTCCGCCCCGCGCGTGGCGTGCGGGGTGAAGGCCGGCCGGGCGGGGAAGCTGGGGTTGTGCCGTGCAGGATCGGGCGCCGTCTGGCTATTGGGGCGTGAGGCGGCCAGACACAAACCAAACCATGAACTTGGAAAAGTCAAGCCAGAGGTCCATCCATAGGCCATCAAAGGACTGCAGCAGGCAGCCTTCTGCCTGTGCCCATATGAAGCTGCAGTCCTTTGATGGCAGGCAGAAGGCAGAAGGCTGCCTGCGCCTTGCATCACTCCTCCATGTGCCTGCATGTGCAGGGGCACCCAGGGGCGGACTAGAACTTCATTGCGTTGCAAGTTGCTGCACAAGACCTCAAGTGTGGTAGCACACAGTTGATCAAGCAGACTAGCGGCCTGGGTGAGTGCTCGCGGCCCAAGCGCAGCTGCTGACCTTGGCTCCTGCATGGCGGTCGCAGGTGGGCACATGGCGGGACTTTGCTAAGAAGAAGGGCAAGAAGGTGCGCGCCTGTGTGCTGCCTGCTCGCGTGCGTGCGAGACGCGTGCTGCCGTCTGCACAAGCTGACAGCGCGCGGGTATGCTTGCAGTCGCATCAGCGGGCCTTTGAGCATGTCAGCAGCGTTCTGGACAGGTTTGTGGGTGCAGGAGATGCCCATGCGCCTGTCGGTACATGCTCCGTGCTGGTGAGAAGGCATCCGGTCTGGAACACTCCTGGTCAGCGCAGCGGCTGGGGTGGCGCGTGCAGGGCACGCACCTGATGGGCGGCCTGAAGCCGCCCAAGCAGAAGGAGTGGGACGAGGAGCACACGTACATCCAGCGCCCGGCCGGCGAGCAGCACCGGCCGCCGCCGCAGAAGCCGCTGGGGCCGCAGGGCGGCCCGCCGCCGCCCAAGCCGCCGCCGCCGCAGCGCCGATGACGGGCTGTATGCGCGGGGCCGCAGGGCGGCCCGCCGCCGCCCAAGCCGCCGCCGCCGCAGCGCTGCTGACGCTCTGTATGCGTGCTACTTGTTGCTGAAGATGCAGCGAGTGTGCAGTCATGCACTATCTTTGTGTCCCTTGGGGCGAGGCGCATGCGCAGTCTTGCCAGCGCCCTGCTGCCAAGCAGCACAGCGCGCTGCCGCATGAGGCGCAAGCGCCGCAGAGCCGCTAATGCGTGTTGTACAGCTGTCTCTTCCCGGTATCTTTGGCTGCTGAGCGTGAAGGCAGGCGACTGACTGCAAGCTTCTGCCAACGCAGCACAGTTTGTAGATGCAGCGCCTGCGGAAAGGGCGTGGATGTGACCAGTTGCTGCAATGGCAGCTCGGTTGAGTTGAAAGACCTGCTGAGGAACATGCTGCAGAGCTGTGCAGTTGCTTGTCAGGCGCTGGGGTGCCCCGCTGTAGCAGCAAAGCTGACTGGCCTGCGCGCAAACACATGCACACATGCTCAACGTACGTGTGCTTGCAGGATGTAGGCTCCATCAGCGTCCACCAGTCCGGACCAATGTGTCCTGCTGCCAGCTGCTTACATCCACTGTGCCTGATCAAGCGTGTGTGCAGATTGAAAGGCACACATCACTCATGCTCCCTGTGACTGTCAAACACTACAAAAGCTGATCAGGAAGTCCCAGTGCCGTGGACCGACTGGCGCAGGAGCTGTCACGCCATGCTCTGCATCTGGCACGCACTGCGCGCTCATCCGTGCAACCCGTAGCAGCCTGCCTGCATGGCATGCCAGTGACACAGCTGCCCAGCGCCGCCAGACCTAGCGCTGCGCCACGCGCACGAGCTGCGTGTAGGGGCCATCAGGTTTCTCCAGCAGGGCCGCGTGCGTGCCCGCCTCCAGGATGCGCCCGGCCTCCAGCACGGCGATCGTGTCGCAGTGGCGCACCGTGGACAGGCGGTGCGCCACGACCAGCGTCGTGCGGCCGGCCATGAGCGGAACCAGTGCTGCCTGGGCAGCGCCAAACATGAAGTTTTGACATGAGTGTGTCTTTGCTAAGACCGTATTCACCATGTCTTGGTCTGTCTGCATGCATGCCCTGCGGGGTGACATGGGCCATGACCCCTGCCAGCCAGACCCCTGCCAGCCTGCCTTGCTCTTGCCAGCACAGCATGCAAAGGTGCAGACAGCCCCAGTCCCGAGCCAGGGCATACATGAAAGACAACATATGTGCAGGCCGGAGTGAAGGGCACGACACATGCAGCACAACACGCAGCGCTGCAGCCATGCCTGCACGACGGCCTCGCTCTCGGCGTCTAGCGCGCTGGTGGCCTCGTCCAGCAGCAGCACGCGCGGCTGCCGGATGATGGCGCGCGCGATCGCCACGCGCGCCTTCTCGCCGCCGCTCAGCTGCACGCCGCCGCCGCTGCCCAGCTGCGCGCGGTAGAAAGGCTCACAAGCGCGCAGCTCGCATAAGCAGCCGGCTTACCTGGTTACGTCTGCGCACGCAGGGGTTGAGCAGCAGGACAAGGACGGCGTGCAACGAATTTCCCAGTATTATACCTGTGGCGCAAACGAGCGCTGAAGCGCTGATTGAATTTGGAGAGAACCACCTGCACTGACATCTCGTGCGTACAACAGCATGCCCACATGGATATGGTGACTGTCTTTCCTTCAGAGAGGCATGCATCACAATCTCGACCAGCAAAGCACCAGGGTCGCGTAGCCGTCCGGCGCGCGCGCGATGAAGCCGGCTGCGTTGGCGGCCGCCGCGGCCGCCGCGACCTCCTCGTCGCTGACGTCGCGCCAGCCCGCGATGTTATCCCGGATGGTCCCCGAGAACAGCGCCGGCTCCCTGGCACGCGCGCATGGCCATGCGTCAGCCTCAGTGTGCACTTGAGCAGAAATCCATCAGGCACATCAGGTGCAGCTGCACTGGAGGGTGTCAGGTCCAAGGCCACGGCGGGCTGGTCAGGTACAATGTTAGCAGGCCAGCAGGGGGCGCAGTGAGGAGCGCTCTGTTTGCAAGGGGAGGCGCAGCGGGGGCGCACTGGCTGACGAGCGCGAGCTGGCCGCGGTACCACAGCAGGCTCAGCTCGCGGATGTCCACGCCGTCCAGGCGCACCTGCATCCTCACGCTCGCGCTCGCAAGCAGACGAGCTGCAGCGTGCTCAGCCAGGCCCGCTGAGGCTTGTGGCCACAGGCAGGCTTCATGCACGAGCGGCAATGCGCGCAGGTATGCTCCTGCCACGAGGATGGACTGCCCTCGCACCGCGCCGCTGTCCACGTTGTAGAAGCGCATGATGAGGCCAATGACCGAGGACCTGCGCCGGCATTGATATACAGACCGTCTGGCATGCCCGCATGCATAACAGCAGCGTGTGTGTATCCTGACCTGAATATGGACACTGAGGCATGGAGCTTTCCCACGCAGTCTGCTGGCGGGTAGGACTGTGGCGCATACGGGGTCTTGGCAGGGTTGCAGGGTATGGTGCAGGAGGGTGCGCACTTGCCGCTGCCGGACATGCCGACGAGCGCGAGCGAGGCGCCGGGCTGGACCTCCAGCGAGATGCCTGCGAACACAGGCGTCTCCATGCGCTGCGGGTACGCAAAGTGGACGCCCTGCAGTGCCAGGTGGCCCTCCACCGCGCTCAGCGTGCGCCCTGGCGCCGCACGTCCCGCCCGCAAGCTGTGCGGCGCGCTCTCTGTCTGCTGGCGTGCAGCGGCGCGCTGTAAGCAGTGGTGCAGGCGAGACACATTGGACCTGAGCCAACAACCCTGCATGCACGCTCGCCCAGCAAGCATGTTAAAAGGATCTGGCAGTATACAACAACTTTGCACAGGGGTGGCAGACTAGAAGTGCCTGGCAGAAAGTGAGTGCCGCATCATGTGAACGTGCCTGCAGCAGACGGGTCGATCTTGCTATGGCGGTCTAGCACCGCAAATACACGCTGGACTGCGCTCTGCGCCTTTGCCATGTCTGGGAAGGCCAGCTGCGCTTGTCTGCAAGGGCACAGACACATGTGTCAATGCCTCATGTCCACGTATGCGCCTCCGCCAGGCAGCCTGATGGCGAGTGCATTCCGCTACAAGCGCCCATGATGATGAGTGCAGGGGCGCACATCAGACCTGCGGGGAAAGTGCAGCATATCTCAGACGCTGGCAGGCGGCAGGGGCGAAAGCGGAGCACGGGCAGAGAGGGGCGCACCAAACGCTGCCAGCACCACGGCAAAGAAAACCTGCGCGCAGCAGAGCAGGGACTCCGTGCTGACACGGTCATTGGCAGCAAACCGCTGGCAGGGCGCATGGCGCATAGCGACATTGCACAGGGTCGGCGTACCTTCAGCACCTCCCCGAACGTGGCTTCATGCCAGGACACCAGGAGGCCGCCATACCAGAAGGCCAGCGCGTATACCTGCACAGCGCACGAACTGCCATGATACAGCACGCGGCTGCCATGGTGCGCTGATTGCCTGCGCGCACGCAGGCGCATGAACCCATGAAGAGGCGCGGGGCGCGGCCGCCATACGGCGCCCACCAGGAAGATGATTGCCGAGCTCGCGCCAAAGGCGAGCCCGGTCACGACTGCAGTCTCCTGAAACTTGCGCCACGGCTTCGCCAGCTCGCGCGTGAACTCTGCCACGAGTGCGGCCTCCATGCCGAAGGCTGCTACCGTGCGCACGGCCGCGAGCGCCTCAGACGCCATCTGATTTGCCACATCTGCGGCCTTGCTGACCTGATGCAGCATGGCACAGGCGCGTCGTGAGCACAGACGCCTGCGCTCGTGCAGCGACATCCGCTCACAGTGCGTGCACGCAGCACGCGCCTGCGCGTTCAGGCCCCACATGACGCGCGCTTGCATGAGCCCGGCAAAGGCGATGAGCGGCACGCTCGCGCTGACGACCAGTGTGAGCTTCCAGTTGAACGAGAAGGCGATGATGAACCCTGCGCGCGAGCGTGGGTTTAGAGTTGGGGTTAGGCTATCCTATCCCTATGACTTGATCTGAAGGCCAGGCACAGCAGGCACTTGCCGCTGCAGAAAGTTTAGCATCCACCTTGGTAGGCATGCAAGATGGAGGGCAAGTACACCCGTGGTTGTTGCCCAGATCACACAGTGATGCAGCCGCGCAGGCAGCGCACCCGCGATAAAGGTAACAATCTCCTGCGTAAGCGCGCCGAGCTGGTCGCCGACCGCGCCGCGGATCGCCGCCGTGTCGACCGCCAGGCGCGCCGACTGCGCGCCGCTCGCGTTCTCTGCCGCATCAAAGAACGCCACCTCCTGCGCGCGTGCGCGCACCGCGGTTGCCGCGCCCCCGTGACGGCGTGGCCAGCACGCCGTCGGCTGACCACGCTCCCGTGCTTTGCCGGCACACCGCCGGCTGACCTGCTGAGGGAGCGCCGATCTGCTGAGCGAGCGCAGAGGGCGGAGACGGACGCAGACCTGGCGCAGCAGGGTGCTGAGTAGCAGGACGCGCAGGCGGCGCGTGAGCTCCATGCCGGCCGACGCAAAGCCGTACTGCTGCAGCACAGACGCGCAGACGGTGATCGCGCCGGCCACGACAAACACGCTGCACCACTTCTTCACCTGCCGGCGTGCATGGCATAGGTGTTGCAAGCGCCCCGGCAGGCGCTGCCATGCAAGGTGTGTTTTAGCCACCAGGCACCCACGCAAAGACTTGAAAGCCCACGCTCTACACAAGGCATTGCGTGCATATGGAGCCTGCACATGGACCTGCTAGGGCTGCAGGGTGCAGCCGCCATTAGGTGCGCGCTCTATTTCTACAATGCGCAGCATTGAGCCAATCCTGAGCTGCATCTCACGATCTATTTGCAGCAAGGAGCTACAGCTACGCAAACACGAGATCAGGATCGGCAGGCAGGCCAGCCCAGGTCATGCAAGGAACCCTGCACCAGCCCAGCGCTGACCCAGCGTCAAGAAAATGAACAGTCATCCTGGGCTATCAGTAAGGTGCTGGCCAGGCGTGCGTGCCTCCTGGTCCATGTAGGCGTAGTCAGTGACGAAGAACACGGCTATGACTGACGACAGACTGTATGCAAAGATTGGCATCATGAGCCCCATGAAGGCGCTGCCGGCCAGCCCCAGCACGAGCCAGTGCCACTCCGGCCGGTTGTAGGACAGCAGGCGCAGCAAGCCGGGGCCCTTGCCCTGCGCAAGAAGCCCTGTGTTCAGCAAGCGCTAGAACGTGCTGCATGCCATCTCTTCCCTGCACTGATTGCATGATGCGACGCACTTGTTTACTGGCATCTTTTATATACTGAAGTGCTCTGCAGATTGTGCATCAAGCATATGTGCATTGTACGCTGACACGACACGCCCAATATTTGAAGCAGGAGCGTGTTGGTCAGACAGAATGCGTCACCTTGGCGGCCGGCGAGCTGCCTGAAGCGGTTTGCGCTCCATGCACGTTGAGAGCCTGGACATTGAGTTCTGTGCTGCGTGTCGCGTCAGCGGACTGCCCAGGGGCTGTGCTGGCGGCCGCGTCTGCATGGGACCCCATCTGAAGCTTCATCAGGATCTCAAAGGCGCCGCCGGCATGGCTCAGCTCAGCATGGCTGCCCATCTCCACAATGCGGCCCTGGCTCATCACTGCACCCATGCGGACCGTCGGCGTGCTGTCAACATGCAGAGTGAGGTGCATGATAGCCACAGCGTGCTGCCCTGCACCTGCAACGGCATCAGCGTTGACAATGGTGCTGAGGCGATGCGCGACGATGATGGTCGTGCGGTCCTGCAGGATGGAAATGCACAGTCATACCCGCGGCAGGCATGGCCTCACGGCTGGACTCAGGCAAACATATGCCAGCTTGTCAATTGCAATGACACTGGCACTGCCTGGTCAGCTTTCAGGACACTGCAAGGGCGCCAGGAGCATACACTTACCTTTGCAAGGCGGTCAAGCGCCTGCTGAACAACGTGCTCGCTGGCATTGTCCAGCGCGCTGGTGGCCTGCATGACCGGGCGTGAAAGCATGTGACAGCGTCGCGCAGCACGCGGCGGCCAGTGAGCTCAAGCATGCCAACGAGGCCGCACCTCATCAAGCAGGAGCACGTCTGGGTTCTTCAGGATGGCGCGCGCGATGGCAATGCGCTGCTTCTGCATCCGCGTCGGGCAACAACCCATCGTTCGGGCATGGACCAGCCAACGCAAATGCATTGCTGGGCGGTCAGCGTACCTGGCCGCCGCTCATCTGAATGCCCTGCAGCATGAACAGGCCTCTTTCATCTTTTCACCATGGTGTGCAACACAGGTTCAGATGAACGCAATGCGTATCACAGCTGTACATGCTCGCACCTTCTCTCCAACAAGCGTGTCGTACCTGCGTGTGCAGAGAGGTCAGTAGTGCTGTGCCGGGGGTGTTGGGCACTTTGTGAGGTGTGCTTTTGCCATCAGCAGGGGTGTCGCACTTCAGCGGCAGCTGCATGATGAAGCTGTGTGCATTGGCGGCCTGCGCGGCGGCCACGATGGCGGCGTCGCTCGCGTCTGTGAGCCCAGCGATGTTGCGAGCGATGGTGGTGCCAAACAGGGTCGGCTCCTGGCTGACCAGGCCCACGCGCGCGCGGTACCAGGGCAGCGACAGCGTGCGAAGGTCGCGCCCGTCCAGCAGCACCTGAGCCGCGAGCTCTGCTGGGCCCCATATAGCAGACGGATGGTCCCCAGAATGGTAGCAAGCGTGCGTGGTGGGTGGGAGGGCGGGCAGAGTGCGGCCGTCCAGCAGCACAGCGTTGTCATGTGTTGGCACAGGCAGGGCCTTACAGCGCCCTGGTCGGGGTCGTAGAAGCGGCAGGCGAGCTGCACAATGCTGGACTTGCCGCTGCCGGACTCGCCCACCAGCGCCAGCGTCGTCCCGGCCGGCACGCGCAGGTCCACGCTGCATGCCGCATCTTGTCTGTTGGCTGAGTTCATTAGGCGTGCCATGCTTGCCGGCCACAGGTGACAGGATGCAGTCATGCAACCAAACCTGCAACATCATGCAGGCATGCAAGCGTTCGCTGTGTTCGGGAGGTGGTGCCCGTCAACGGAGCTGTGCATGTCAGTCTATCAGAGCTCACAAGCACATCAGGCATGAGATAAACGCATGATTTGCATAGATTCTGGAAAGCAGTGTGGAAGCAAGGCAATGAAATCTCAGCACAAGCTATCGGCCCGTCTCGAATGTGTCCAGCAGCCAGGGTCTGCTCCCGCGCCGGCCAGTAGGGTGCACGTGCCTCTTGAGCACGTGCAGGTCGGGGCGCGTGGGGTACGCGAACACCACGCCCTTGAGCGTCAGCTCGCCTTTCACGCTGGCCGGCGCCTCGCCGCCAGAGGCTGCGGTGATAGTTGGCCGGCGGTCGATGACAGCGAGCAGGCGGTGCATGGCGGTGCAGCCGCGCTGGAAGTAGGTGGTCTCCGGCAGGGCTGCGAAGAAGCCCCAGCACATGTGAGTGTCTCCTGGTGTGCGATTGACATATGTGACAGCTGTTGCACCACTGTAGCCTCCCATATGCGTCGGTTCACCGCTGCAGCCATCCACATGCGTCTGTTTGAGCACAAGTACCAGGTGACTAGCCACACATTTGCATCGAATGGCTCCAAGCGACCCAGTGAGGATGATACTCGCCGCACATGCCCAGGACAGCCCTGCATACCTCGGCCAAGGCTCATGATGGCGAAGATTGCGCTCATCAGCACGGTCATGACCTCGCCGCCTGCGCGCGTAGCAGTTTGTCCTTCTGAGCACGTGCAGCTCAGTGGTGGGCTGCTAACATGCGAGCCCCTGCAGCTGAATGACCTTCTTGCAGAGCACATGCAGGTAGGCAAGAGCGTTACCATTGAGTTGACCCGCTTGCACCCGCGTGCTGCCAAACCACAGCGCCAGAGCGTAAGCGCATAGGAAGGCACCTGGGGAGGATCAGCTTCAGTGCAGTAGTCATCCAGGTAAACGCAAAGTTATGCATTGCGTAGTATATACCCAATCATTGCCGATTGTGTGAAGCTTGATATGCAATCCAACTATTACAGGTTGCTCATCATGCTGAGCATGATGGCAGGAGCCAGCAGAGACCGTGTTGCCACAGCCACTGACAACCAGGGGTGCACGTAATGCCAGTGCATCGAACAAGTTTGAGCTTGCAGTAATGAGGCCGCTGAGCCATGCCATTTGCCAGGCCCAGCGTGACGCCACGCATCACGCCCTGCACCTTGCCGATACGCGTCGGCTCCACCAGCGCCTGTTGTGCAGTCAGCATCTTTTCTGGCAGTCAGCGCATGAGCATACCCCTGTGCTTTTTACGTCTCACAGATTGCTAACTCACCCAACAGTGCAAGTGCACTGCAAGCGCGAAGAGTGAATGACAGGTGAAGACACATGGCAGTCCTCAAGACGTGCAATGCTGGATCAGCATCCCCGCGGTGCCGCTACTCACACAGTGGTCGTACATGCTGTACCAGGCACAGTGTGTGACAGTGGTCGGGACGCACAGCTGCATAGGTTTTCACGATGGCCGGCCCGCCAGACAGGGCAAAGACGGTCCGCATGTTTGCCAGCGCCTCAGCAACAAGCGACCCGGCATCGATGTAGGCGTCCGCCGCGCGTATCGACAGACCTCCAGAGTACTTGGTGACCATGTAGCCGACGGCAAAGATCATGGGCGCGAGCGCCAGGAGGACCAGCGTGAGGGACCAGCTCTTGGAGAAGGCTGCAGGGGAGAGGCATCCCCTTCAGCCCTTGCATACTCGCGCACACCTGGATGCACAGGTACCAGCACAATCTTACATGCAACCGCATGTGCATGGCTGCTTGAGCAGGAGTAACTTCCTTTGGGCTGCCAGGATCAAATGGGGCCTGTAGGTGCTGCGGGCTGTCCGGCGCAGGCATGCGCACCCACAATCACGCCAGCAATGAATGTGCTGTTGTTCTGAATGAATGCTCCCACCTGGGATGCAATGAAACAAAAGATGTTCAGCATGAGACATGATTGTGCGTTGAGTCGGAGCATGCTGTTGGTAACTCCTGAATAAGAAAACGCACGCGCTCGGAGATGGCGGCCTGCACAGCGCTGCAGTCCTCTGTGAGGGACGTCATGATCGCGCCGGATGTGGCTGTTGTGTCAAAATAGCTGATGTCCTGTATGCGGTGTGAAGCATGCAGTCAGTACCTAGCCAGGTACCTTCTATGTGCACTTCGCCTTGCCGACGGAGCATGCCCACCTGCTGTAGCACGGCGGAGAGGTACCGGGTGCGGATGCGCGTGGACTGCCGGGTACCTGCTTAGATCATTGACTGGGACCGCGTGAGGCCTGAGTGAGCGCGCAAGGGCTCCAGCAGGCGGGTGTGCGTGCTAGCGCACCGGACAGCATGAAGCCGGCCATCTGCCAGAACCCGGCGACGAACGCCACTATGGCGATGTACACAAAGTCGAGGATGACCTGCTGCAGGTCACCGCTCTGGCTGCCGATGGTGTTGATCACGTTGCCTGTAGCAGGGCGCTGGCAGGCTGAGCAGGGGCGGCAACATGCAGTGATGTCGGTGCTCTATCCACGAGGGCCCAGAGCGAGATGGAACGCATGGGGTGGTGCTCTACCGATGATGACGGTGAACAGCGGCCGCGCGGCGCCGTGCACGAGCGCGCCCGCCGTCCCCAGCAGGAGCAGGAGAGCATCCGTCCGATCAGCAAAGCTGCCGCGAGCAACGCAACGTTGGTGCCAGTGTGCCGGCAGGCCGCCCTGTTGCCGCTGCGCTGCTGGCACCGTGCGGACACCTGAACAGGCGCCAGTACTGCACGGAAGTCTGCGCTTGACCCCGGCCTGCTGCGCCCGCCAGGTCGCTGTTGTGCACTCGCTGCAAAGCGGGCATTTTGGCAGTAGGCGCCACGCCGCAGCTGACGCCCGCTGCAGCAGCGCTCTGCGCCTTGATGGTGCGGCGTGCTGCGTGGCGCTGCTAAAGCACTGTACTACACCCACTCAGGAGCGCCCTGGACTTCAAGGCTGCCTGGTTCACACCAGGAACGGCGACAGAACCAGTGCTTACGTAGCGATGTACGAATGTCGAGAGATCAGTCACGGAGGTTCTGTGTGGGTTTGTAACTCCAGCATGCCTCTTTCGTGTATGACCGGAACCTCTATCTTTATTCTGTGGGGAAGATGAGAGCGCGCGTATGTCTGCTTGCATACGGCCAGAATGGGCAGGGTCGTGAACTTCTAGTAAGGGCTGGGTCAACATAGCTCCATGGCCTGCTCACTAAGGTATTGACCTAATTGGACGCTATGTCTCGCTCACAACAAACAAGGGGATGTCTCGCTCACGACACACGTGGCAATGTCTCGCTGACAACACACAAGGGCAGCTATGGTGCCAAAATGCCCACATGACCCAGCACACCCTGAATCTGCGCTCCAGCACAACCGTCAGTAATCTTCGAGTTTACCAAAGCCTAGATGCAGCAGCAGCCAGGCTGAAAACGCCTGCAGCAGCGCTCAAGGGCACCTCACGCTGTTGGCCCCACCATCGCTGCGGGTCGTCACAGCGCTGCAGCACTCACGCGCGGCTGCCGGTCAGCGCGCGTAGCGAGGCCAGCAGCTCGGCGTCGTCCAGGTGCAACGAGCTGGAGCCCAGCTCCTGCAGCGCGCCGGAGCCGAGGCCCTCCAGCGCCGCGCCGCGCGCCTCCCCGGCGGCACCCGCGGGTGACCCGCCCCCGCGCAGCGCCTCCAGGTCGAGCGCCTCCTCGTCGTCAAACAGGCCGCCCGGCATCGCCGCGGCCTGCTGCCCAGGGTCGGCGCGCTGGCGCTCGCCGCCGTCTGCGCCGGCCCATGAGTCGCCGTCCTCTGACGCACCAAAGACCAGGTCGTCCGAGGCGCCTGCGCTCGCCCGCGGGCCCTGTTGCGCCGGCCCCGGCGCCTCGGCGCCCTGCGCACCGCCCCGCTCGGCGGCGGCGGCGGCCGCCCCCGCCTGCGCAGCGGGCACCTGGAAGGCTGACGGCCACGCGTCGGCGGGCTTCGCGGGCGCCTCCGCTGCCGCCGGCTGCGGCGCTGACGCGCCGCGCGTGCCAGGCGCGCCCGCGGCGCCCGCGCGGCCGCCGTTGTTCGCGCTGTGGCGCGCGCCGGGTGGCGGGTCCGGGGCGCGGGCGGCGTCTGAGAGCCTGTCGGAGTCCTGAAAACCCTCAGGGTCGCCGCCCAGGTCGCCGCGCAGCGCCGCCTCCAGCATGGATTGGAAGTCCGGCAGCGCGCGGCCGTCCTCGCTGCCCTCTCCCAAGCCGTCCCCAAACCCCTCGGCAAGCCCGGCCTCCGACCTGCTCGCGCGGCCGCTCCCGGCAGCCGCCGCGCCCGCGTCCGGCCCCGCGCCGCCGCCGCCAGCGTCTGCCGGGCTCCTTTCGGACCCCACGTCCGCGCCTACCGGCGCCGGAGGTCGCCAGCCCGGGATGAGCGGCCCCAGGCCGCCGTGCGGGTCCTGCAGGTACTCTGACGAGCCGAACAGGTATGGCAGCGGCCGCGGCGGCGCGCTCGGCGCAGGCTCCAGCAGCGCGGCCGTCGCGGCCTGCAGCGCCTCACGCACCGCCAGAGGCACCGCCTGCAGAGGTGAAGCGACTTGAGCGGCTTGTGGAGGTGCAGGGGGCGGGCACAATGCTCGGGAGCAGGTTGCAGTGTGGACCGCGCCTCGTCAGGGTCGCCCGCAGGTGCGGCAGGGGCGCGGGCGGCCGCCTCGCGCCGTTCGTGTCTCGGCAGGCTCTCGGCCACGCTCGCGGTGCGCTGCGCACCGACGGCAACTCGAGTTTGCACAGGAGCAGCAGCAGAGCCTCAGAGAGCTTTGGCCACGTGAATCGAAGCTGAACTTTGACATCCCCACTGTTTTGAACACCGCTCTTACGGGCCCGCAAAGACACCGGGCACAACCTCACAGCAGCGCACCTGCTGGATGAAGCGCGTGTGCGACAGGAGCCGGAACTGGCTGGCCGTGGCAGCCACGTTCACTGCGGCTGCCCCGGCCTCGCTGCTCACGCTGTCGGCTGCTGCGCGGCAGCCGTCCAGCGACGCCAGCAGCTCCTGCGACATGTCCTGCAGCACATGCAGCAGCTGCCGGTCGGATTCCAGCGTCCAGCACGCGCACTGCGACCGAAGCGCCTCCAACCGTGCTGCCACTCCGTCGGCAGAGGCGCACGCGTCCATCACAGCTGAGGCGGCTCAAGTGGAGTGTACCAAAGTATATCACTCAAGCGTGGTGCAGGGCTCGACGGCGACAGTGCAGGCAGCCCAGGTGCTGTGCTCATAGGCTATGCAAGCCAGTTGGAGGCCTCACGCCCCTGCAGTGGCGGGTCCATTCGAGCCGGACCAGAACACATATATACTGCTGCAGCCTCGCTCAACCGATCGGGCGAGCCATTGCGCTGCTTCAGCTTCAAGCTAACATGCACAGCTCGGGGACAGTGTCTCAGAAGAGACACCTAGAAAGGATGCTCACCACCGCCACATGCGGCGGTATTTGGGCCCCCTGATCACATCTTGGGCCCGACTTATTGTTTGAACTCCCGTGCTGTGCCTGTCCTGCCCTTCTCCGAGCAGGCTGCTCGATGGAAGCGCATTGGACAGGCTGGGGATAGCCTAGCTGCGGACGACAAGGCGCCGCGCTGGGGTCTGCTTGGTGGCCATCTGATGGCCGCACAGCCCAGCGCGACAGCGCGACTGTGGGTGCACGGCAAGGCTCACAAGCCAGATAGCGGTCGCTCCAAGGCGGCCGGCGCGGAGCCTGTGGACGCTGCCTCCTCTGGCAGCAAAGCAGAGGTCGCTGGGAAGGAGGCCGAGGCATTGGCAGCTCTTTCGGTGGTGCGCACCAACAGTGTGCAGCTTCTGGGGCGCTATAAAGACCCCTGCGTACACCACGAGTAGTCCTGGCTGCCCCGAGGCAGTAGCTGGGCTAGGCGAGCCTGTCGCGCAACCCGTGGCGTGTGCGCCGTTGCAGGCCGAGGCGGAAGGGATGCTGAAGCGCAAGCCCAGCGCGCTGCAGCAGACGGCCAAACGAGCTCGCACAGGCGACCAGCAGGCCGATGCGGCGGTCTGCGCTGAGCAGTATGTCATTGACCTTGATCTGGAGGATGAGACAGCTGCTGAGCCTGCTGCGCTTGGCGCTGCGACGGCGCCTGCCCCCGTCACCGGTGCGCGCACAGGAGCCGCGCTGCGGCCGCGCCAGCCAGAGCCGGCTGAGTTCTCGACGAGCGGCAGCGCGCGCTCGCCGCGGGGGCCCTGCCATGGTGCAGATGACGCCTGCCGCGATGACGCGGCCTCCGCACTGGCGCTGGGCACCGCTGCTAGCGGCGGCGGCGCAGGCAGCAGCCCCGTGCTGCGCAGCGCGGCGTGCCAGCCCGCCAGCTCCACGGATGCGGCCGACGCAGCCGCGGCGGGGCCTGCAGGGCCCGTGAAGCACCAAGAGCCGCCTGAATTGATGTATGCAGCAGCGCACGCGCTTGCGCCGGCGGCGCCAAGCGCGTCCAGGGCTGCCGCAGGCCCGACCGGCAGCGCGCCTGCGGCGGACCTCGTGTCGAGCACGGCGGAGGGCCGCGCGGCGCTTGCGGCATCGATCGAGGCGGAGGCAGCGAGCCTGCGCACGACGATTGCCAGCCTGCCGCCGCTGGCCGCGCTCTCGCCGTCGGCATGCCGCACCTCGCTCAACCGCGCGCAGGTGCGCCAGAGCGGCCGCCTCCCTGCCAGGAGCCTGTGTCCTGCGCGAGGCATGCGGGCGCGATGTGCGGGCAGCACCAGGACCTGGGATGCATTTGGCAATTGCTGCAAAGGCAGGGGTCTCGTTCGGCGCCGGTCAGCGTTGCTGGCGCAGCCTGGGGGTGGGGTGGCAACTCCAGGGCATTCCAGCACTGGATCTGCAGTGCTTGCACGGCATGTGATGGGCCGCTTCATTTGGGCTGCGCGGCGCTGGACACACCGCGCGAGGCAGCGGCAGGCGCCGCGGCGCGCCGCGCTCAGCCAAGCGCCCGTGGCGCGCGCGGGCGCGCAGGTGGCGGGCCACCTGGTGGGCTGCTCGGCGCCGCTGTCGGGCCTGGAGGCGCAGCTGCTGGCGCTGCACGCGGGCGTGGCGGGCCTGACGCCCGCGGCCGTGCGCAACCTGGTCCTGGACCTGGCCTCGCGCAAGAGCTTTGCCGGCAAGGCTGGTGCGCGCGGGGCCCTGGCAGCGTCACGCAGCCACTCTGCATGGCGCGCCGTCGCGGCTGCGCGCGATGCCAGCGATTTGGTCCACGCCATGAGATTCCGTCCAATAACGCGTACGCCATGCGCGTCACGCATGGCTGAGGCTGCGAAAGTGGCCTTAGTATATTTCACCTATGCCAATCCACTCACATGCGGGCATGAACATGAGTACAACCTGCATGATGTGTTACGGCAGCCCTGGCCCAAGCAAACCACTGAGACAGCTTATTATGGGTGCGAGCGCAGCCGCGGGCAAGGGCGCTCTGACCGAGCTGAACGCGCTGGAGGACACGAGCGCGGCCATGCTGTGGCAGTGGGAGCTGCGCGACGCCAAAGTGCTGCCCAGGGCGCTGCAGCCGGGCGCCATGAGCCGCAAGAGGGCGCTCCACAAGGCGCGCGCCCCGCTCGGCTGCACGCAGTGCGGCGTTGGGAGGCTGGCAGGAGACATGGAGGCCGGACCGGCCTGTCGGATGAGGCGCTGGAAAGCGGAAGCAACTGCGCGTGTGACCTTGACGGTGCTGCGGTGTTATCAAGCGGAAGCCTTGCTGCGGCAGGCGGCGATCCGGCTGACCGCGCTGGCAACGGCGTCAACTGCGCTGCCGTTTGCCGGCAAGAGCCGCGCCGCGGATGCGCGGCTGCACAGGGCCCTGGAGAAGCTGGCCGCAGCCGAGCGCCCCTGGCCCGCTGCGCCGGGCGCCGCCGCGGGCGCCGCCGCGGGCGTCCCGGGCCCCGCAGGCTTGGCGGTCGACCCTGGCACCGCGGCCCGGCCTGCAGTGGATGGGGCTGCAGTGCGCGGACCGACTGCGGGCGCTGCAGCGGCCAGGGCACCTCAGCAGGGCGGCGATGCGCCAGCCATGGCCGGGCCGGCTGAGCCCAGGGCCGGCGGAGATGGCCGGCTGGCGGCGCCCGGACCGGCGGAGGCCCCTGCTGCAGGCGACACGCGCCCAGGAAGGCTCGGGGCATGCGCAGCAGCTCCCGCAGCAGAGCGGCCCGCGGCGGGAGCCCGCGGTCAGGGCGCGGGAGGCGCGTGCGCGCTCGACACCAGCCTGCCGCCCGCGGGCGGCCCGGGCCCCGGCACGGCGGCGACGGGCGCGCTCATGCCAGGCTGCGGGGGCGCGGATGCGCACGCCTCCTTGGTGGGGCCCATGCACCTGCCAGGTCTTCATAAAGATGCAGAGCATGCCCTCACCCTCAATATGGTCAGAGTAGGGCCTATGCTAGAGCGGATTGCATCATCATGGCAGGTAGCAGGTGCTGTTGGTCTGGACACAATGTCTGGATCTCCTAGGCCAGTGTGCTTGTTTGCACCGCATTTTTACAGTGGTCAACATGCACGCGCTCGTCAATACCTGCTGAGCATGATGACGATGCCGTGCATGTCACTTGGTTGCAGCAGCCCAGCGTGCGTGACCCTGCATGCGCAGGAGGGCGGCGCGGGCTCGCGGGACGGCTCCCCCGCCGCCAAGCGCGCGCGCGGCGCCGCCGCGTCGGGCGACCCGGCCGCCGCGGCCGCAGAGCGCGAGCGCAAGCGGCTCGAGCGCGAGGCTGAGAAAGAGGCCAAGCGCGCCGAGAAAGACGCTGCGCGGCGCGCCAGGGAGGCGGCCAAGGCAGCCGAGGAGGCGGAGAAGAAGGCGCACAAGAGCGGCTTCCGCTCCGTGGAGGCGCTCGGAAAATCACGCAACTTCATGGACCGCTTCGTAAAAAAGCGGCCGGCGGCCGCCACGCCGGAACCCGCGCGCGGCCCCGCGTCCGCGTCCGCGTCGCCCGGCAGCGCCACGCGGCCGCCCCGCAAGCTGGAGTACCACGAGCTCTTCTCGCCGCCGCCGGCGCACCTGCGGCTCGCGCCCGGCGAGGCGCGCACGCGCGAGCTGGACGCCGCGCTGGCGGCGCCGCTGGCGGCCGGCGCAGCGCAGGCGGCGGCGCGCGCCACCCTGGACGGCTGGCGCGGGCGGCCGGCGCGGCGCCGCGCGCGCGGCCTGCCGCCCACGTGGGCGCGCCGGCCGGGCGCGGACGCGGGCGCGCTCGCGGCGCGGCTGGAGCGCGAGTACGGCGGCGGCGCGGCGCTGGCCGCGCTGCCGGTCTGGCGGCGCAAGTTCCTGTGGTTCCCGGCCGACGGCTCCGCGCGCCCGCCCTACTACGGCTCCTGGTCGCGCGCCAGCGCCGCGGTGACGGGCCGGCGGCCGCTGGCGCGCGACGCGCTCATGGAGTACGAGCTCATGAGCGACCAGGAGTGGGAGGAGGAGCCGGAGGGCGAGGACCTGTCGGTGCGCAACGCCCTACCCTCACCCTAAACCTAATTTTGCGGCGCCCAGCGCGGCGCGAGCAGCGGGCGGGCCTGCGATCGGGCGCGGCGCCTGCGGCATGCCCTGGCGGGCGCCCGGCTCCGGCTGCGACGAGCCGACCATGTGAGCTGCTTGACGGCCGCGCTCGTCTGGGAGGGCGGCTCATTCCTGGCCTCATTCCTGCAAATGAGCGGTCAAGTGCGCGCTGGAGCCAATAAGCCATGACTGTTAGTTTGGGCCAGCGCATTCGGGTGTGCTCAGACAGTTGTGTCTGCCCGGCAGGACGGCGAGCCCGAGGAGGAGGAGGAGGAGCCGGAGGAGTCGGGCGGCGACGGCTTTGTCGTGCGCGACGCGTACTTCTCCGAGGACGAGGGCCCGCGCAGCGGCTGCCTGGGCCTGGACGACCTCGCCGCCGACCTGCACCTGGACGCTGCGCCCGGTGCGCCGCGCCCGCGCGCGCAGGAGCGCCAGGGACGTCTGAGGGGCTCCCCCCGCCCGATTCCCCCTGGCATGCATGTCCGCAGCTCTGCAGCGCTGGAGGCATGGTACCAGCAGGATGGGCTGCCGCAGCTGCCCGCCACCAGCACGCCGGGCTGGGACAAGGCTGTGGTGCGCCGGCCTCACCCCAGCACAGCGTGCTGGTGGCGGGCGGCTGTCACAGCCCGTGCTGCTGGTACCAGGCCTCCAGCGCTGCGGGGCGGTGGAGCACCTGCATGACGGCAACTCGCCGCAACTTGCTGCAGAGCATGATGCGCCGGGTCAGCAGCTGCTCCCAGGTCAATGTCAGAACGCAGCGCATTGGCCCGTGGTGGCCGCTGTGCGCGCAGCAGCTGCCTGACCTGGCGGCCCGGCGGGCGCGCAGACGAGGCGCTGTCCGCCGCGCGCCCGGACGCGGCCGCAGACGTGGCGGCCGAGCGCGCGCTGGCGCTGCTGGAGGAGGCGCTGCGCCAGGCGCGCCGCGCGCACGTCCCGCTGCTGGTCTCCCGCCTGGCGCCGGCCGGCGGCGCGCCCGCCGGCGGCGGCGGCGGCGGCGCCGACCACGCGCGGTGCCTCGTGGCCGAGGCGTCGCTGCTCGACGCGCTGCAGCCGCATGTCATCGACCCGGCCGCGCGCCCCGTGCTGCCGCCAGACATCTTCTCGACGCACGACGCCGCCGACGGGCCGGCCGCCGCGCACCAGCCCGCCGGCGCGGCCGCCGCCGGCGCGGCGGTGGGCGGCGCGGGCGGCGGCGCGGCGGCGCCGGCCGGCGCGAGCGCGCCGCGCCGCGGGCGGCCGCCGATGCCGCTGCCGGCGGACCTCCTGCCCGCGCTGGCGGCCTTCCTGCTCGCGCACCCGGAGCTACGCGCAGTCGCCAAGGTCGCGCAGGCGAGCAGCCGCGCCCCCGCCTTCGCGCCTAGTCGCTGGCGTGAGCAGTCGCTTGACCTCTGTGGCTCCCCCGGTTGCGCCGCACTCTGTGTCCTGGCGCGGCAGGGAGCCCTCGGCAGCAGCCTGCGCAGCTTGCGGAGGCTGATGCGGAGCCTGCGATGCAGGCGTTCGGCGAGGCGCACCCGGAGCGCAAGCTGACCAAGAAGGCCGTCGTGGACAAGGCGCGCGAGCTGGCCGAGCACCAGGGGGGCCGCTGGGTGCTACGCACCGCGCCGGCCGCAGGCCCGGGTTCGCAGCCTGAGGCAGGTGCGCCGCGCCATGCGCCGGCCGAGGCGGCGGGGGGGGCGGCTGCGGCGGCGGGGCCGGCGGCGGTGGGAGCGGCGGCGGCGGCCAGCTGCATGCAGGCACGGTCGCCGGGCCGTCCGGGCGGCGCTCAGGCAGGGGACGTCCTTGCTCGGCATGCGGGCGCCGCGGGCGCGGGCGGCGCTGCTGCTGCGCCCGCAAGAGCAGGCGCCTGCGCGCCGTCCGCACCAACTGCGGCGCACGCAGGCGACCCCGGCAGCGGCGCTGCTGCCGCAGGGGAGTCGGGGCGCAAGGCACTGGCGCCGCACGGCAGGGAGATCAGCGCTGACGGGGGCCCCGCGGCGGGCGGCGGCGGGAGCCGCACAGCCGGCGCGGACCATGAGCCAGCAGGCGCCGGCTGCAGCAGCGGGTCCGAGGGGCGCGCCGAGCTGGCCGAGGCCGGCTCGGACTTTGCGGTGCGCGCCGCGGCCGAGCGCAGGCTTGCCAGGAGGCGCCCCTTTCTGCGCAATGTCCAGCGTCGGCTGACCTGCCTGGCGGCGCTCGAGCTGCGGCGCCGGGCACGTGCAGGCGCATGGGCGGGGCGGAGCGCGCGCCGCAGGCCCCCGACTTCCTTCAATCGGCGCATGAGCTGGTCTGTCGCGCGCCGGCGCAGGAGCCCGCCAGCACCGCCGACCCGTACTGGGACCGCCTGTACGCGGCAGTCGCCTCGCCGGGCCCGCCGGGCGCGCCGCCCGGCGCGCCCGCGGCCGGCCCGCGCCTGCCGGGCGTGTTCTTCGACCCGGGCCGCCTGGGCCGCTGCGCGGGCGCGGTGCCGGCCGCGGCGGCCGCCGCGCTGGTCAAGGGGATGGGCGCGGAGGCCGCGCCAGCGGCGCTGCGCGGCGCCTGCGCGCGCGCCGCCGCGCACCTGGCCATGGTGCTCGCCGAGCTCGGCGCCGGCGCCGGCGCGTCCGCGCCCACGCCCAGCAAGGTGCGCGGGGCTCGTCTGGGGCCCTGGTCGCTCGCGATGCCCAAGATCCTGGGCGGCAGGTCGTGCTGCGCAGCACGCGCGCGGCAAACGCGCATGCACTTTCCCCTGAACTGGCTCAAGCGACGGCACGTCTCTGCCCAGGCCCAGCTTCTTGCGCCAGGTAAGTTAAGGTGCAGCATTGCAGCTACGCATCATCTGGTCCTCGGCGCGGCGCTCCTGGCAGGCGCTCCTGAAAGGCGCTCATGGCAGAAACCTGCCGACTGCACCGGCTCTGCGCGCGCGCAGGTGTGGCGGCACGAGCGCGCGGCGCCGGTCGCGGCCTCGCTAGAGCAGCTGTTTGCCGAGCCGGCGCTCATGCCCACGCTGGCGGCCTGCCTGGCCGCGCGCGCGCCGGTGGAGGCCAGCATGCTGCTGGGTGCGCGGCCTCGCGCTGGCCCCGCTGGTGGGCACGGTGTTGTGCCTGCGCGGCCGGGGCAGGCTTTGCGGCGGGCAGGCAGGCCTCCCGCCGTTGCACTCGACCACGCCCTGCTTCCAGGGGCTCTTCCCTGACCTGGGGTCAAGCGGTGTGCTCACCTGCATGTACGCCAGGCTCAGCCAGCGCCGGGAGACTTGCAGAGCTCTTGTGCCAGTCGGTTTGGGGCGGAGTGCCCCCACTGCTAGGCGCATGTCGCCCATGTCCCCCTGGGATGCTGCGCGATGGAACCTGACGGCGCCCGCGTGCCACCGCATGCAGGCGCGCTGGTCACCGTGGGCAACCCGCGCCACGTGGAGCCGCTGCCCTACCCTCAGCCAGCCGGCGTGGCATGCGCGCGCGCCGCGCCGCGCGCCGCCTCGCCAGAGCCCGTTGGCGCAGCGGCCGGCCCGGACGCCAGCAACGGCGCGGCGGCGGGCGGCGCCGGGGCCGCCGCCGCGCTGCCGGCGGCGGCGGCGGCCGCCGCCAGCGCATTCCGGTGCAGGCTGGCCGGCGACGGCGGCTGGCTGGCGCTGCTGGCGGAGCTGGTGGGCGGGCGACCAGGCCCCAGGGGTGACCTGGCAGTGTCCGGAACCCTCGCGTCCCGCGCCGCCATGGCCGCGCGCCACCTGATCGTGGACCCCGCGTCGCGCGCCGCGCTGCTGCAACAGTGCTGTCATGGCGCCGAGGGCGGCCCCAGCCTGGCAGGCCGCGCCGCCCCGGCGCCCGGCGCGGCGCTGCTCGCTGCGCTCGTGGCGGCTGCGGCGGAACCCAACAAGGTGCGTTCGCAGACGAGGTCGGCTGCCCTGGCAGGTGAATGAAATTGATTGCATGACTATATGCATAATCGTTCATGCTGTGCAGGGAGGCAGACTGGGTAGAGCCACGGGAGACTGGGTACAGCCACGGCCGGCGATGCACACACTACAGTATGCTGTGCAACCGTGCTGCGGCTCCTGCCTGGACCCCTCTACCCCCGCGCCAAGCTCTCAAGTAAGCGTGGGCTTCTGCCTTGACCCCTCTACGCCCTCGCCAAGCTTGACCAAGCATGAGCTGCCGGCTGCATGCTCAGCCTGCTGTCGCACGGCCTGCGTCCGCACAATGTCTTGTCATCACACATGGTCAGTACATGAGAACACTTGTTCAACCTTTAAGCTTCTTCATTTTCACCGTGCAGGCGCTGGCCAAGCACGCGACGCTGGCGCTGGCGGTGCTGCTGCGCGAGCCGGGCGGCGCGCGCGCGCTGCTGGGGCAGCAGGCGGGCGCGGACGCGCCGGACCCGGCGCTGCTGGCCGCGCTGGTCGACGCGCTGTGCGCGCGCGTGCTGGACGACGGCACCAAGGAGGCGCTGCTGCTCGCCGCTCTGGATGTGAGTGTCATGCGCTCTGGATGCACCCAGGAGGCGCTGCTACTCGCCGCCCTGGATGCACCCAGGAGGCGCTGCTGCTCACCGCCCTGGATGTGAGTGTAGGTTGCGTTAGGTTAAGGGCACGATGAGGCGCTGCTGTCGCCGTCCTGGATGTGAGTGTCACTCGCTCTGGATGCGCGTGCGTGCGTCAGCGCATGCCGGCTCGTAGCAGCATGCCTTGTTACCCCTACATAAACCACAGGCGTCCACACAAGGCACTCAAAGCCTGCATCGCCCTGCGTGCCGGCAGCCAGCCTGCGCAGCTGACGCACTAACCTGATCCTGACTGGGCCGGGCGTGTGCCCTGCACAGACCCTGCGGCTGGTGATGCGTGCGGCTGGCCAGCACATGTATGCACAACGCGCCCTCATCGCCGACGCTGCGCGCGAGCTGCTGGTCGGCGACAAGCCCCAGGTAACGCCGGCAGTGCGCGGCGCCGCGACGGCGCTCCGGGCGTGGATGACCGTATGGGCCAGGGCGCCCGTGCCAGGGCCATGAAGCCGGGTACCCTCACCCTGTCCTGCTCAGCCGGGCGCCAGACTCAGAAGACATGTGGCGGTGCTGCGCGCAGCCCCTGCTGCGGGCCGCTGCTGGGTACCGCCCTGGCCTGGACAGAGCTTGTGGCGGTCTCAGACAGCGCAGCCGCTTGTGGTGAATGCTGTGGTGGACGCTGGGCATGTGGGGAACGCTGTGGTGGACGCTGGGCATGGGAGAGGGTTACAAGTAGAGGTGGGGTCTGCAGGCCATCGAACATGATGGTAAGGAGTCACGATCATCAGCAGGCCGGTCTGCCGCAGACATGCTGAGAGCATCGCGCATGCTGCGGGAGGGGCGCCGCTCACGGGTGTGTGTGCTACGGGCGGGCCCTGATGGCCAGAAGTGAGGGCCGGGGCATGCGCGGGGGCGCACAGCGGGCAGCACGCAGGTGTGTCTGCGGCGCGCATAGCACGCCGGGCCATGGGGGGGGATGTCCTGCAGCAGAAGCAGTGTGCAGGGTGGCGTAACCAGCAGCGTGGAATGCAGCGCCTGCGCTGCTGAACGACTCAACTCGTGTGCTCTTTGTCGTGGGGCCCTTGCCTGCAGATCATGCCCGCTGTAACATACGCAGGCTTACACGTCTGCGCGGTGGCAGGGGACAGCTGTGACCCACTGCCGCCACTCGCATGCTGATGCTGGACCCTAAGCACATAGCTGTGGCCTCGCGCACGCCTCGCTCTTGTTCCGCAGCGCAGCCAGGCGCTCAGGGACCGCTCTGGCGCCGCCTCGCGCGCTAGAACCTTGTATCTCGCCTCGCCGTGTCGTAAAAGCTGTAGTTGAGCAGCAGACTGCGCACCAACACACGCCTGTCATCCGGCGGCAGGCAGGCGGGCGACAACAACTCGGCCGTGCCAGCTGCTGGGGGCGCACGTGTTGTTGGGGTCGTCGGGGTCCTTCGTCTCCCGCTTCTCCGGGGGCTGCTCCTCCCTGCAAGCCACCAAGCACTTCTCAACGCCTCTGAGTTGAGGTACAGTAGCGGAGCCGCGCCTGTAACAGGAGGCAGGGGCCGCATCGGGCAGGCACGCTTGCAGTGCACAGCTGAGGCGAGCACACGCACGCGCGCTCCCGCTTCTCAGCCCGCCGCTCGCGCTCCTCGGCGCGCCGCCGCTTGTCCTTCTTGTTGTTCGCGCGGCGCTCCGCCGGCGGCCGTTCGGGCCGCTTCTTTGCTCCTGGGAAGCGGAACGCGCTCCCCGCCGCCCCGCGCGCGCCGCCGCCGCTGCCGCTGCCGCTGCCGCTGCGCTTGCGCCACCACACAAAGCCCGCAAAGGCGCCCGCGACAAGCAGCAGCGTGGCCAGGCCCGCGCGCGGCTCGTGCGCGGCGCGCCGCTGCCTCTCCCTGGCGGCGTGCATTGGGCAGTGCAACTCACATGCCACTCAGTGTTGCCCAGTGCTGCCTCTCTGCTTATGGTACTACCTTGAATGTAACTTCCACCATGCCCAGCTTGCTGCCTTGAAAACACAACAATTAGCTTCGCTGTGACAGCTTTCTAAGCTGCAGAGGCGTGCGGGCAAAGGTCAGATCAATATAAACTGGAAGGCGAAGGTTGGTGCAGACCAGCGCTACCACCTTTGAAGGCAACTCTGGGCAGAGAACCTGGATGGGGTCTAGCTATCTTGATCACGTGCGAAATTGCCTGGCCACAGGCCTCTCAACACAGACAACTAGCCGGAAGCAGCGTTGAGCAATGGGCAGGGGACGCGCGCTGAGGCGCGCTGCGGCGCTGGTAAAGCAGGCCACTGCTCAGGGCGGCGCGCAGGCTCCCGCCCATGGCGCGGTGCCGCTGTTCGATGTTGGCACGAGCGGCCTGGGGGCGCGGTGCTTCGTGACCGCGCTGGCATCTCGCAACCCAGGTGCACTACTGGCGCGATGTGGCCTGTCCCCTGCAGAGAGCCAGCCAGTGCGCACTTGAACCAACTGGCCGGTACATGCGCGCGCAGGCGTGGCCTGCAACAGCGTGCTGGGGCGCACCGGCTTCGCCGCGCAAGGCGCGCGGGCGATCAGCGTGGACGCGCTGCAGCCCAGCGACACGTGCGCCCCCGATAAAGCCGCGCTCTGACAGGCCAATTGCTCTCAATGGCCTGCGCCTTTGCAAGTCCCAACACCTGTCGTGTTTGCCTTATCTTGAGTTGTAGCACTGCGCGCCTGCTGGCCAGCCTATCCCCACCCCAGGCGCTGCGCCTCTGCTGCACCCAGCTCGCGCCACAACGGCGCGCCGAACGCCGTTCTTCCTCCCGCGCGGCAGCTTCGCGCCGCGGCACAACAGCGGCACGCCGACGGAGGTGGCCGAGATGGTGGCCGTCACCGGCTTCGATAGCCTGGACGCGCTGATCGACGCGACCGTGCCCAAGGCGATCCGGCGCCCGGACATGATGGACCTCGGCGAATACACGTCGGGCATGCGCGAGAGCGAGTTCCTGAAGAAGTTTAAGTGCGCTCCGCGCGCGCGGCCCGCGCCGCGCTCCTGTGCACGCGCCCCGGACGCGTTGTGCTTGTCAGGGTCCCAGCAGCGCAGGCGCTGTGTGCTTTTTGGCAAGCGGCAGTCCCTGCTGCGCCGTGCGTGCTGGCCCAGCTGCCCAGGGGCCCGGCAGCGGCTCGAGCGCCTGACCGGCGGCCTTGCACCACCCTGGTCTGTCAGCGACGTGCAATGTCCGGCGTGCTGTCCGCTATGGGCCGGACCCGCCCGGCCGCCCCAAGCAGCTGCAGGCCCCTGAGCCATGCGGGCAGCCTGCGGCAGCATGAGCCCGCCCCGAGCGCGCGCGCGCCGCGCGCCGCGCGCGCTTGCGGACATAACGAGCCAACTGGCGCGCGGGCAAGGACATGACGAGCGCCCTGCGCGCGCGGACGTGACGAGCCAACTGGCGCGCGCGCGCAGGGACACGTTGAGCATCCGACGCGCGCGCATGGCCGTGACGGGCGCCGCGCGCGCGCAGGGACATGACGAGCAAGAACCAGGTCCTCAAGTCGTACATCGGCATGGGCTACTACAACACGTACCTGCCGCCCGTCATCCAGCGCAACCTGCTGGAGAACCCGGGCTGGTACACGCAGTACACGCCGTACCAGGCCGAGATTGCGCAGGGCCGCCTGGAGTCGCTGCTCAACTTCCAGACGGCCGTCGCCGACCTGACCGGCATGGAGGCGCGCGGCCCCGCGCCGCCGCGCTTGTCCCCATCAAAGTGCTAAGGGAACGTTGCGGAATTGTAAGTGTCAGAAAGCCCTTGATTTTTGCCCTGTCATCAGTGCACTCTTTTGAGAAGGCAAGCGCTTTGGATGCGTTGCTCATCCACAAGCAGCCAAACAAAGCGGTCAGGCATAGGGATAGGGTCAGTGAAGGGTGCAGGACTCGGTCCTCGGTGTGAGGGTGCGAAGATGTGCCAGCCGCGCAGCGCATGGTTGCCGTCAGCCGCTTCCTTGCAGAGCCGCTTGCACGAGCGCCCCTGCAGCAGGTCAGTCATACCTGCTTGTGCGGGCAGCACGCGCGCGCGCCTGACGCCCGCCGCGCGCGCAGATCTCGGGCGCGAGCCTGCTGGACGAGGCCACTGCGGCCGCGGAGGCGATGACGATGTGCAGCGCCGCCGCGCGCGGCAAGAAGCCCGTGTTCCTCGTCTCGGTGCGCGGCTGCGCCTGCGCGCGTCCCCGCTGCGCGCAGGCCCTCTGGGGTTTCGAGGGGGTGCGGGGCTTGCTGCCCGTCGCAGCATCATCACAGCCTGCCAGTTAACTTTCTTGCCTGCCAAAGGCATGCTCTGCCTGAGCTACGCGCCGGGCGCACCGACAGGCCCGCTCCGCGGCCACCTACGCTGATGAGCCTGTCCTCCCACAATTGGTGCCGGCCTTTATCGACACGCACGCGCATACCGTAATCCTAAACCTAACCTAACCCTTATCACGTCCGTTGCAGGACAAGTGCCACCCGCAGACGATCGCGGTGACGACCTCGCGCGCGGACGGCCTGGGCCTGACCGTGCGTGTGGGCGACGAGGCCGGGTTCGAGTTTGGCAGCGACGTGTGCGGCGTGCTGCTGCAGTACCCCGCCACCGATGGCAGCATCCACGACTACAAGGCGCGCGCGCGCCGCGCCCGCCGCCGGCCCGAGCGGCAGCCGCATGCGTCGCGCCGGGCGGCGCGGCGCCCTGTTGCGCCACGGGCGCCGGCGCCGCCGGCGCCACGCTGCGGCTGCTGCCGCCGCGCGTTCCGCTTGTTTGTCAGCAGGCTGTCGCTGCCTGTTGTTACTAGGCTGTCACTGCTGTGCTTGTAATCATGAGTAGGCTGTCACTCCTGTGCTTGTGTCCAGGCGCTTATTGCCGCCCGTTTGTTACTACGCTCTTACTCCTGTGCTTGTAATTATGTGTAGGCTGCACTCCCGTGACTGCGATCAGGCGGCAAATCTGGGCGGCGCGCGGCGCGCAGGCGCTGGCGGAGAAGGCGCACGCGGCCAAGGCCAAGGTGGTCGTCGCGACCGACCTCCTCGCGCTCACGATGCTGGCGCCGCCGGGCGAGTGGGGCGCCGACATCTGCATCGGCTCCGCGCAGCGCTTCGGCGTGCCCATGGGCTACGGCGGCCCGCACGCCGCCTTCCTGGCCTGCCACGACGAGTACAAGCGCATGATGCCGGGGCGCATCATCGGCGCGCCCCCGGCCGCGCCCGCGCAGCAGCCGTGCCCCTCAGAGTTCGCCATTTCACGTAGGGTTCATACAGGGTTCATGTAGGGTTTGCACACATAGGGTCACACACAGATTGCAAGTGCCTGATGCTTGCGCGCATCACTGGCGCGCCTCCGCAGAGCGGCTGTGCTGCGCGGTGTTCGCCTGCGGCGCTCGTGCTCACGCGCACGGGCCTGCGGTGATGTGGGCCTGGTCTTAGAGGTGCGCGGCCTTGCAGCGATGCAGGGCCGTGCTCCGCCCAGCGCTTGTAGGCATATAAACGGCGGTCTGCTCCTGCCTATTCTCCTACTTGTCATCAGTCTGTGGTTGAGAGTTGCTGGGGGCGTGCGTCTGGAGGTTCGGGCCCCCGTGCCGACCATCCAACGTGCTGGGGGCGCTCTCCGACCGTGCGCTGTGGCGGGGCGCGGCAGGCATCAGCCGGGACGCGCAGAACAAGCCGGCGCTGCGCATGGCGATGCAGACGCGCGAGCAGCACATCCGGCGCGACAAGGCGACGTCCAACATCTGCACCGCGCAGGCGCTGCTCGCCAACATCGCCGCCATGTATGCGATCTACCACGGGCCCGACGGCCTCACGGCCATCGCCACGCGCATCAACGGCCTGGCCGGCTGCCTCGCGGCCGGTGCGCTATAACTGCAGGCCGCGCCACCCCCCTCCCTGCACCACAACATGCTGTGGAGTCCCATGCCATGATGACAGGCAGACTGCTGTCCATGCATTGACGGGCCATCCAACTTCTAGCCAGGGGTGCGGTAGGCAAGCCGTGCGGCAGAAGGGCGGGCGCGCCGCCGAGCGCCGCCGACGCGCGCGCCGGGCGCGCGCGCAGGCGCGCGCAAGCTGGGCCTGGAGGTCGGCGACGCGCCGTTCTTCGACACGGTGCGCATCGGCGTGCCGGACGCGTCGGCGGCCGTGGCGGATGCCGCGGCGGCCGGCGCCAACCTGCGCCGCCTGGACGGCAAGACCGTCACGGTCGCGCTGGACGAGACGACCGAGCTGCCCGACATCGACGTTCTGCTGCGCGCGCTCAACGGCGGCAAGGACCCCGGCTTCACCGCCGAGTCGCTGGCCGGGGAGGTGCGCGCCCGCGCGCGCGTGCTGGCCGTCTGACCCCTATGCACGCTGACACGAGCGCGTTGAGGGCGGGCCGCCGCAGCGCATGCGGGCGGCGCCGCCGACGCGCGGCGCGGCCGCGGAGCGCAGGTCAGCGACCCGGCCGGCGGCTTCGCGCGCGGCTCCAAGTTCCTGCAGCAGCCCATCTTCAACCTGTACCACAGCGAGCACGAGATGCTGCGCTACCTCAAGCGCCTGGAGAACCGCGACCTGAGCCTCGCGCACAGCATGATCGCGCTGGGCAGCTGCACGATGAAGCTGAACGCGACGTCCGAGATGGTGCCCATCACGTGGCCGGAGCTGGCCAACCTGCACCCGTTCTGCCCGGCCGACCAGGCGCAGGGCTACGCCGCCATGTTCAAGGCGCGCGCGCGCGCCCCGCCGTGCTCACGGCGCCCCGCGCCCATGTGCCCGTGTGGGGCGGCAGCGCGCTCTTGTGTCAGTAGAGGCAGCTGCGCGCTCTTGTGTGTAGGAAGGTACGCCGTGCGCTATGGCAGAGCGCCCGCGCCGGCCCCCTGGCAACCCTGCATGCCTTTGGGGAGCGCGCGACGCAAAAGGTCCATGCATGGCAAGGCTGGGCGGCTGAGTCGCGGCGGCGGGCGGCGGCCGCGCAGGACCTGTCGGCGCAGCTGGCGGAGATCACCGGCTTCGACGCGGTGTCGCTGCAGCCCAACAGCGGCGCGAGCGGCGAGTACGCGGGCCTGATGACGATCCGGCAGTACCACAAGTCACGCGGCGACGAGCACCGCAACGTGTGCATCATCCCCGTGTCCGCGCACGGCACCAACCCGGCCTCGGCGGTCATGGTGGGCATGACCATCGTGCCCATCGGCGTGGACGCCAAGGGCAACGTGGACATTGGCGAGCTGCGTGAGAAGGCCGCGCACCACAAGGACAAGTGCGCGCGCGCCCGCCCCTGGCCTGCCACGGGCTCTGGCGCGAGTCTGAATGGTGGAGCGAGCCGCCATGTGGCCATGAGAGAGCGGCCAGGCCTTCTGCGGATGCTTGGTAGACAACGTGCGGGTGGTTGTGAGACAGCGTGCGGGTGGTCTGATGAGCGTTGCGCGGGCCTGTCATGGGCTGCATCGGCGCCAGGGCCTTTGCCTGCCCGCGCGCTTTGCGCGTGAACCTGGCGCCTTAGGCGGCCTCGCTCGCAGCACATCAACAGGGCCCGAAGCCCTCCTGGCCGGTGCCGCCTGGGGGCGGGGCTTGGTAGCCCTAACCTAACCCTTGCTGCGGCAGGCTGGCGGCGCTCATGATCACGTACCCCAGCACGCACGGCGTGTACGAGGAGGGCGTGGACGAGATCTGCAACATCATCCATGATAACGGCGGCCAGGTCTACATGGACGGCGCCAACATGAACGCGCAGGCACGCCCATGGCCCCGCCCGGCCCGTGGGCGCTGTGCAACACGCCAGGATAGTTCAATGGTGGTTATCTGGAAACATTGGGGAGAAGCACGCAATGGTCTATGAGGATATGCAGATGTACGAGAGGGCCCTGGCCACCGGCGCACGAGCCTGCGCGGCAGCGTCCCAGCCTCAGGCGCAAGGGGGCGACGCGTCTGCGCGAGCTCGCTCTGCCGCGGATGGCGTTGAATGGCCTGGGCGTGGGCGCCGTTGGCGTGGTGGCGAGCGGGGCGCTCTGCAGAGCTGCTCACGCTGAGCGCCCGCCCGGCCGCAGGTGGGCCTGACGTCGCCGGGGCGCATCGGCGCGGACGTGTGCCACCTGAACCTGCACAAGACGTTCTGCATCCCGCACGGCGGCGGCGGGCCCGGCATGGGCCCTATCGGCGTCAAGGCGCACCTGGCGCCCTTCCTGCCGACGCACCCGGTCGTGCCGACGGGCGCGCTCCCCGACTTCCAGGGCGACGACAAGTCGTTCGGCACGATGGCCGCCGCGCCGTTCGGCTCCGCGCTCATCCTGCCGATCTCGTTCGCCTACATTGCCATGATGGGCAGCGAGGGCCTGACCGAGGCGCGCGCGCCGCCGCCCCCCGCCGCCCGCCCCTGTCCTGCGCGCGGGGCCGCGCGCCGGCGAGCGGCTGCTTGTGAGCGAGCCGAGCGCTGCACCTGCCGTGCCGTGCGCTCCGCGCCTTGTTCCCAAGAAGCGTGTATGCCGTGGGGCTGCAGACACGGGCGCTTGACCGGGTCTGCGTTCCGAGCAAGCGCCGGGTCGTGAGCCGCAGGCAGTGCGTGGTGGTCGGGAGTCGCATGGAGCGATCGCGTGTCAGGGAAGTTGCTCAGCGAACCGCGGGAAGTTGCCAGCCGACTTGCAGGTGCTGGTGTTGCAGGCATGTGTTGAATAAGGGGCGCGCGCGCAGGCGTCCAAGCGCGCGATCCTGAACGCCAACTACATGGCCAAGCGCCTGGAGGACCACTACCCGGTGCTCTTCCGCGGCGCCAACGGCACCTGCGCGCACGAGTTCATCATCGACCTGCGCCCGCTGACCAAGGCGCGCGGCGCGCCTGCGCCCGGGACCCTGCAAGGATTCCTTTTCAAGGGTCAGGCTGCGAGCAGGCCAGCGCGCTGCGCATCCGAGCAGGCCGTGCGCGGCCGCCGCCCGTCCACGGCTCGACGGCGCTATGCGCCTGCCTGCTAAAGGCTTGGCCCAGTCGAGCGGGCCTGAGCGCAGCCTGCAGTGTGTCTGGCCGCCGTCTGCCTGCGGGCGAGCTCACGGGCGCGCAGGCCGTTGCGCCCGCTTGACCTGCCCTGTGCTGCGGCCGGCCTGACCCGCCCCGCGCGCGGCCGGCGGCAGAACACGGGCATCGAGGCCGAGGACATCGCCAAGCGCCTGATCGATTACGGCTTCCATGCGCCGACCATGTCCTGGCCCGTGTCCGGCACGCTCATGATCGAGCCCACCGAGTCTGAGAGCCAGGCGCGCTCCCGGGGCGCGCCCTGGGTTGCGACGCCGCGCCCTGGGTGGTGAGGCTGTCTTCGTGCCATCGCACCCGATGCTTTCGCCGCCAGAGTTCTGTGCAGCAGCCCTGCCGCTGTGGCCTTGCGCAGCGGCGCAGCTGTCTGCGAGGCAGACGTGGCTCATGAACTTTTGCATGCGGGGAGCGTGGTGCAAATGCCTCATGACAAGGTATCATAGGGGTGAGGTGACATAGGGTAGGGTGGCACGCCCTGCACCACCTGACTGCGCGCGCTGCCCCGCAGGCGGAGCTGGACCGCTTCTGCAACGCGCTCATCTCCATCCGCGAGGAGATCGGGGAGATCGAGAGCGGCATCGCCGACAAGTGCGCGCCCGGCAGTGCTGACCGCTTGCGCCTCAGCAGGCCTGGCAAGCGTGCCTGTGGGGGTTGCGGCCTCGCAACGGTACTGGCAGGCAGTACTGCAGCCGCTCCAGCCTGAACCAGAGGAAGGCTGGAAGGTGCAATGAGGTGCAGGATGTCTTCGGTGGCTATGCTGGGCGGCTTCTTCACTCACAGGCACATGCGCTGGGGCCTCGGAACGGGCGCTCACGCTGCGCTAGCCCTAACACTACCCTGCACCGCGCGCAGGGCGAACAACGTGCTCAAGCACGCGCCGCACACGGCCGAGGTGGTCATGGCCGGCGACTGGGACCGGCCGTACAGCCGCGAGCGCGCCGCCTTCCCGGCCGCCTGGGTGAAGCAGGCCAAGTTCTGGCCGTCCACCAGCCGCGTGGACAACGTGTTCGGCGACCGCAAGCTCATCGCGCGGCTGCCCGAGGGCGAGACGCGCGCGGTCGCGGTCGGCGAGTGAGCGGGGGCACTGAACCCATAAGCGCGTCTTGCGCCCGGGCGGCCGGACAGGCGGGGGAGGCCGCGTGCTTGCAACGCCGCCAGGGCTGGGCTGCGTGGCCAAGTGGGAGCTCGCGGGTCAGGCGCCGGCCTGCGGCCAGGCCGGTGGTGAGACGGTGGGTGTAGGATGGAAAGGGTGAGAGGCTGTTTTCATCTCTGTAGGTAGCAGCATGATTTTTGCGCAGGGCAGGCTCGCGACAGGGCGCATGGACATGCATGGTGCTTGCCGGTCAAGCGTGCAGGTTGTCAGCAGGCTTGCCCAATACAACGAACCTGCAGGCCTCGTGGGGGGCTGCGGTGAGGGTGTAGGTGCATGCAGGGTACGCCTTGCTGGGCCATGATGAGTGCCAAGAGAGAGATCGCTTTGCAGGGTGGCGGACAGGCTCCCAGGGTGTGCCGCCTTGGCGCGCATCCAGTGCTGCTGCCATCCGCCTCGTGATGCTTTTATTCGGCCTTGCTGCGGAGCGCAGAGGCTTTTGGGGCATTTACTTTGACCGAGCTCGTTCCCGCCACGCCCCTGGCCTGGAAGTAGAGGGCTTCTGAAGGCTGCGGCCTCCTGGTGTTGGACTCACCGTGGAGTGTGGCTCATGCAGGCACCTCTGCTCGCACCGCTGTCATTGCTGCGCGAGCTTGGCACCGTTGTCATTGCTGCGCGAGATGGGCGACTGGGCATACAGTCGGCGCAGGGCGGCAGCTGCACCACAGCGCGTGCCTTTCGGCTGTGCAGGGCGCCGGGAGCCGCGGAATCATGGAACAGCGGTGCGGCTCTAGCAAGAATCCCAGCAAGCATGTCATGACGCTTCACCGGCCTTTCGCTGCATGTGCTTGAGAGAGGGAGGCGGCGGCAGCCCCTCCGTGTAGAGCCCTTTGGCTGGGGAGCGGCGATGTACCAACAGGGGTGAAGGAGGCAGATGGGAGCCTGACGCACTGGCAGTTCGTAGAGCGCGGCATGCGCTCCAGCCTGAGCGCGCCGACTAAAAGCTTGGCGAGCGTGACATTTTGCAGCTTTGCCGTGACATGCAATGCCATCGTAGCCAGCTGTGTAATGCACGGTCGTCAAAAAAGTTTGTGTGGGGCGCAAACTCGCATCCCTCAGCCAACGAGCCAACCCTAAACTGTTTGCCAGTCCAAGTATTCTTGGACGCCAAGTGACCTTGGACCTTCACGTCAAGCAGGTTACCCTCACATGCACAGTAGAGTAGCGCAGAAGCCCCAGCGGACCCACATGCCATGGAACACTGACCCTGCCGCGCCGCTCGAGCAAAGGTGGAGCATGCCCCATGTTTTGGGTGTGGAGGGACAATAGTGCTGCGGCTGGCCGTCACGTGTGATGCGCGCCGGCGCGCGGAAAGGCGGCCGCGCCGCTTGCGCGCCGCCTGGCCGCTCGCCCTGCCTGCCCTCCCGCGCGCTGGCGCGCACAACGCCTGACCGCCAGCCGCAGCTTGTCTCACCACACCCAAAACACGAGGCATGCTCCCCGATCTGCTTGACGGTCCGGGAAAGCAGCCTTTCCTGGCTGTAGACCGCCCCGCGCCGTTGCGCTTCCAAGGAGGTGGCTGACAGTGATGCCGACAACACGGAGAGCTGGCGCCTGCGTGCATGCTCCGCCTCGTCTTGCGCATTCTGGGATAGGACGCGCGCAGCGGCTCCCAGCCCGCGTGCATGGAGAGTCCCTGCTGCCAGAGTCGTGGGGCGTGCCCTGCACGGCGGCTGAATGCGAGCTTAGCGCGAGCAGGCACCAGCCAAAGGCGTCAGAGCACGTGGGCGGCCTGATCGTGCACTTGGCTGTAAGCAAAGCTGGCGGCAACATCATGGCAACAGGCTGCAAGCACATCTTCGTCGCACACGTTCATACTGACCACACCAGCAAGTTCAACGAGCACATTTGCGGCGCCGCGCGCTCGCGCCTCCGTCTCCACCATACGCAGGGTGGAGATGGAGGCGCAAGGGCGCATCGCCGCAAAAGTGCTCGTGGGACGTGCTCGTGTGGTCGCTGTGTTCGTGTGTGAGTATGATGAGCCTGCAGCCGGTCACCAGGGTGTTGCCGCCAGCCTTGTCGGCAGCGACGGGCACATGTAGGTCGACCACGTGCTCGTACGCCTTTGGCCTGTGTCTGCTCGCGCAACCAGTCACGGGCCATGACTGTGCAGCATGCCAGCACGGCACGCCCGGCCCTTCACGGCCTGCCACAACAGCCTGTCGCAGGCAGCCTTCAGGCCTCGCATGCAGTGCATGAGGCGCATGGGTGCGCGCCTGGGTGCTAGCACAGGGGCCATGGGGGCCCCATGCAGGACGGTGCCGAGGGCTGTGCACGGGTGCTGGTGTTCCGTGAGAGCGCAGTGCTTTCTTGCAGTCCGCGCACTCCTGCACGCTCTCGGCGGGGGTAAGCACCGCGCCTGCCAGCTCATGGGTACGGCAGGCCGGGTCGCCACGCTGCCAGCAGCGGCAGCAGGTAACATTAATAAAGGCATCACTGCGTGTGCCCATGTGCACGCTGGCAGCCCCTCCGTGTAGGCGTGGCTGGGCAGGTGGGGTGTACCAACAGGGTAACAGCGCAGTTGGTAGCCTGACGCGTTGGCATTTTGTAGAGCGCGGCAGTCGCTTCACTGAGCGCTGACTTGAAATGTTGGCGAGGGTGTGACGTTTTGCAGCTTTGCCGTGTCATGCAAAGCGACAGTAGCCATGCGGCGTGCGGCATGCATCGGTTGTCAGTAGCACGTGCACGCATCCCCTGACCCAAGCCAACCCTTCACTTCCTTGACCTTGAAGCCACATTTAAGCTCTGTGCAGCTTTGCCCGAAGAAGTAACTGTGAACTACGGTCTGCTTTGGTATAGCCTGCATGAGCCAATGCACTCTGTCTTGTAGCTGGCATCGGGGGCGCGATATCCAGCAGGATGGCTGACTGCCTAGCTGGTGAGTCCAGCTGCGCCGCTGCGCAGCACTGCAGCGGCTGAGCGCCTGGAGGCCAGAGCCCGGGCGCGATGCAATCCATCTTCCTTATCTCCTGTCTACCAGCGAGGCAGCTCGTGCCCTCCTTCAGAGGTGCGCTCTGGTCTGGATGACGCGATCCAGGTGTGCTGCAGCTGACTCGAGCATGTGCAGAGCTGATCGGCATGTCCTCGGATCCCGTGCAGGCCACGAGCGGTGGGCACGGAAGCCAGACACCCACGAACGCAGCGGGCCGTCCGGGCTGTGTGCTGCCGAGCACGCCTGCCGGAAGAGGCCCTGGTCAGGGGTCTGTGGTGCTAGCTCCTCTGCTGCCGCGCACCCCGCAGGCCTGCCCGGGCCTGCAGCAGAGTTCCTGGGCGGCACATTCGAGGTGGCCAGCAGCCCCGCGGAGGCGCTGCGGCACGAGCGGCAGCCGCGCCAGCCCGTGCGAGCAGAGGCATGGATGGAGGACGAGCGCGGCGCCACTGAGCCGAGGTCTGACAGCCTGGTGAGCGCGCCCCTGCCGGCATGTGCTCTCCTGTGTTTGACAGGGCCCAATGCGCGTCATCTTGGTCACTGCTATCCTTCCTGCTCAGAATATCCCGTGCGCTACCTACCAGCAAATGCCGGGCAACACTGTGGTGTTCGCCTCTTGGCAATGCTTTTGATTTCAAGCTCACTTTGGTGCTCAGAACTTGCTGCTTCAGTCTTCGCCCTGTTTGTCTGGTTCAATTCGAGAAGGCACACCCCCGCTCCGCTTGCAAGGTGGCAGTGGTGCTTTGGAGCAGCAGCCTCTTTGCACCCCTGGTAGCGCGGGCACCCCTGCCAAGCATACCGTGTCATGCTGCCGGCGCAGCAGGCCCCCCACAGCCTGCACAGCGCACACACCGGCCGAGCATTGTCCGGGACTGAGCCTGTTGCAGGCCACGCTGTCGAGCCCGCGCGCCGCGCAGGCGCGTGTGCGCAGGCCTGTGCGGGAAGCAGGAGGTGAGACACGGTTACTGCTTGTCGCCCACGAGCGTGCCCTGCGCGCCAGGGGGCGGATGCGCGGCCGAGCCGCAGCCGCGCCCGGCCGCGCGCGGCCTGGAACAAGGGCCTGCGCGTGGCGGAGCTGACCAAGCGCAAGATCAGCGCCGCGCAGAAGCGGCGGCATGGCGAGGCGCCCGCGCTGCGCGCCAGCGTGCGCTCCAAGCTCAAGGCGCGCGCCGCCTGGATGCGACTCTGCTGGGCACCGTGACAGCGAAAGAGACACGCATGCGCCTTCTGGATAAGCCTGCTGCCCGCTGCATTGAGCGCTGGTTGCGCGTGCCACTGTACGTCCAGTGCTTCTTGTGTGGCACGTCAAGCCTCCTTGTCCTGGGCGGCTGCAGGGTAAGGAGCCCTGGAACAAGGGCAAGCAGCTGAGCGCGGCGACGCGCGCGAAGATGAGCGCGTCCAAGACCGGCCGGCGCCTCTCGCGCGCCACCCGGCACGCCATGAGCCAGGCTCACACCGGGCTCACGCACTCGCCGGTGCGCTGCGCGGCCAGCTGTATGGGATCGCAGCACTGTCCTTATGTCGTGCATTGCCAGCACCATTCGAGGCTAGCAGGTCAGTCCATACGGGCGCCTCGTTGCGTCCTTCCGTGTGCGAGTCCTCGCTGGCGTGAGACAGGCAGCAAGCATGAGCAGCTGAACAAAGCACGGATAGGCCGTAATGGCACATGGCGCGGCGGAGAGCGCGCGCATCTGCTTGTGCAGCTAGCTGGCTGCTCCCAAGGCTGCACACCGTTGCTAAGACTGACGTGTCATACGTGCACCGCCGTAAGGCGCGCCACAGGTCGTCGGCGCCGGCCCTACAGAAAAGCGGAAGCGGGCTGCAGCTCGCAAAGCTGCTGTGTCCGGCGCAGGAGACGCGCGCGAGGCTGTCGGCGCAGCTGGCCGGCCTGCCCAAGGCGCCCGAGCATGCGGCCACAATCGGCGCGTCGCAGCGCAGCCGCCATGCGGCCGGCCGCGTGTTGCGCGCGATCGAGGCCGTGCACGCGTGCGCTGCCGCGCCGCCCGCTGTGCACCGGCCGCCCGCGGCCGCGCTACGGCGCAGCGTGCCCAGCGGCGGCAGCGCGCTGGCGGCGGGGCCCGCCGCCGGCGCGAAACGCGGCGCGCGCGTGGCCGTGCGTGCGGCAGCGGCCGCGCTCGATGCCTACAAGGTGTGGCGCGGGGCTGCCGCATGTTCACGCCCGTGTATTGCTGGCCACAGGCGCATGTGTGCCCGCAGCCCAAGCCCCTGGGCGCGCCGACCCCTGTCGTCAGCCTGCAGCCTGCAGCCTGCAGAGTGCAGACTCTGCCGCCGGCTTCCCACTGTGCTGCCCAAGGCCTGCCCTGCCACTGAGCGTGAGGCGGGCGCGCGGCCCGGCGCTGCGCAGCACGCGGGTGGGGCTGCGCGCGCCTCGCGCGCGTTGTTGCGGGCCCTCGGCGCCGTTGAGCTGGGGTAGGGTAGGGTCAGGGCCCTATCCTGCCACGCCAGCGGCGCCACTGCGCTGGGGTGTGGTGTGGTTAGGCACCTATCCTGCCACGCCAGCGAGCGCGGCGGCTGCGCGCAGGCGGAGCTGCGCGAGTTCCGCGCACTGCAGGGCGAGCTGGCGCCCTGGACAGCCGCGTTCCGCGACAAGCACGCGCGCAAGCCGCGCCTGGCCGACGTGGAGGGCACCGGTGCGGCGCGCGGCCGGCGTGCGCTTTGCGTTGGTCTTGCGGTCAGGCTCTTGTCTGCCTTGCGCGTCCCCCGAGCAGCACCCCACCCTACCTCCTCATCAGCGCCGAGCGTGCAGTGGCGCATGGGGTTGGCGCCGACGCCACCGCTGCAGCCTCCGGCCAGCAGTCCAGACGGGACTGCATGCATGCGCGGGCGTGTGCGTCGGCTGCATGCCGCTTCTAGCTCAGTTTACCTTGTCGCGCGCCCAAGCACGACCCCCCATATCGTTCGGCTGATGCGCATGGCGGGGCTCCCTGCGCGCGCAGGCATCCCCTGGCTGGTGAGCCGCTTCAAGCAGTACGTGCTGCTGCGCGAGCGGCTGCTGACCGACACGCAGGGCCTGCGCGCGCGCCTGGGCGACCCGCTGTCTGCTGCACCCGCGCCGGCGATGCCCAGCGGTGGTGCGTGCCAACGCTCTGTTCCCGC
>JAABUU010000802.1_pt1 | contig 63412 bp, 62 predicted proteins | sample 5559301 | NCBI WGS metagenome assembly JAABUU01 (sample SAMN10711884, study PRJNA513360) | rock metagenome | isolation source: Antarctica rocks | place: Antarctica: Victoria Land, Richard Nunatak white
GGTGTTGAGATGGGGGGAGGGATGAGAGCGAGTGGGTGAGTGGGTGGGTGGGTGCTGGAATATTGGAAATGGGGAATGGAGGGGGTAGATGTGATAGTTGTGGTAGGTGGGTGGAGTGGGAGGGGAGGAGGAGGAGGAGGGGAGGGTTGTGCGAGGAGCGAGGAGGTACGGGGTAGGAGTGGGTTGGGTGGAGTAGGCAGGGATAGGAGGGGGAGGGCGAAGGCATGCAGTCGGGTTTGATGGATTGAGGGATTTGGGGGGGCGTGGAAGGGTTCTGATTTAGCTGGAAGTAGATGGTTTGATGCTAATCTCCGTATCCTCCTAAGCGCTCCGGAGGAGGCATTATATCATAAAGCGTGACCTGATCATATATCATATACCACATCCCTTTGAATCCCCACTTCTGAGAGATTTACGTTCCGCGGGCCCTCTTCCCCAGCCCAGGCCCATCTACCTCCCATCCCTCTCACCCCACCTAACCCAACGCCTCACCACCTCGTCCACTCCTTTCACCCCATCCCTCGTCCCATCCACCTCGAACCACTCTCTATGCTCCTTCCCACATGTTGAACACCCTCTCTTGACCCTTTTATCCGCAAGTTCTAGATGAATCAATCTTTCGACTTTGTGCGCGTGGGGAACCTTTCTGGGGGTTGTGGGTGAAGGGACGAGGTTGGGGGAGGGCCGGGTGTAGGATGTGGGGAAGGTGGAGGATGTTGGAGGGGAGGTGGAATAGTGTAAGGGGTGCGTGTAGGATGGTGATGGGGAAGAGGGCGAGGTGGGGAGGTAAGGGTAGAACCGGATGAGGGAGACGTGATGGTTGCATTGGCGGGTCCATTCATTCATGCGGCGGTGTACGTTGGATGCGCGACCGATTTTCAGAAGGATCGTCGGGTTGCTGTTGGTCGATGCAGAAGCGTAGTCTTGGATTAGCTCGCTCGGTCGCCGGCTTTTGGCAGTGGGTCTTGCAGGTGAAGGAAGGAGCGAGGAGGCGGCATCCGCGGGTGGGGCGGCGGATGTGGTGGGGGTGAGCCAGAACATGTAGATAAAGCCTTCTTCGTCGTGCGTGGAGACGGGTTTGGCAAGCTCGGTTAGGAGTAAAGAGGTGGTTTGAGGGGAGAGGAATTTTGGTATCAATGCTAGTAGGTCCTGGGTTTGCGATGTTAGATCGTGTGGGAGAGATGGTCGATGGAGAGGGACAGTAGGTTTGCTAATTACGCCGGGCGGTAGTACTGTGGTGCCTTGTCGAGTAGGTGTATGTGGAGCTGGCCTCCGGGTATGTTTCGAAGGTGTAGTTGCAGACGATTGGATGTGTGCAGGTATCAGAACCGTTTCAGGCTTCACATACTCGGGCCTTGTCGAGTAGGGACGATTTTTCTGTGGTATACTAGACCCGGGGTCTAACCCTACGCAGCAGATCAGTGCCGACCAGAAACTAGGGTCCTTTCTCTGCCTTCGGGGTTTGTGTGCCTTGACCTGTCGCGCCCGGATTGGTGATCCGTCTTCGGATATTGACAGCAAAGGCCCAGGCACATCTTGCCAAGTCTTGGGCAAAGTCTCCTTCCTCGATGGCCTCGCATGTGGCTTCACATGTCTACTTTTGGCCGGCGCCGCACCATCCTGAACCTCCAGTACCCCGAGTCGCTCCACCAAAGTATCGATGCTCGTTCTCTGTTTCAGTGGGACCAATCTGGATTTCCTTGCTTTCTCGTCCACACCGGCCAGCGCTGCCGCTTGGTCTTTATGCTGCCAACAGAAAAAGGCCGCAGCACCTTCAGAGTCGCCGCTCGAGGTGAGTAGAGCCAGCACTCCATCTTTGGACCCTCGATTGACTTTTGGTGAGGACTGGGCACTAGTCCCAAGAGCGCGTCTGCACGGTCGACCGTTGGAGGTGATGCCTTTGCATGTTGTGGCTGGGTTTTTCGAGTCGGAACGAGGGATAAGAGACTCGGGCGTGTGAGGTATGAAGGGCATTATAAGGACTGGGTTGTGAGTACTATCCTCAAAGGGTAGGTGGACATAGAGAAGCGACAAGAATTGAATCTGGAGAAAGGCGATCAAATACTTGCCTTGATCGTCAATATAGAAAGAAAGCCGCTGGGTATGAAGACTGAAATCAATATAGATCAGTGAGACTTGAAGAGAGAGTGAATAGTGGGGGCAGTGATGCCAGGCAAGCGCCCTTGTGTGGCTGGGAAGACCGCAGCATCATCGAATCGAAGCCTTTTTGCACCAGCATTAATCGCAACATGACTTGCTACGAATTGCCGGAGTATGAGGTACAGTGGCAGTTGGTTAGCCAGCAAGACATTGCTCGTGGTAAGTTGATAGATATCAAACGCGTCGAGAAGGTGAAGTGATGCCGGACTCGCTCTAAACGCTAGACCAATAATGGATCGAAGGTCACCATGAAAGTTCCTCGTACGAGCAGCATCGACGTGTTACTGCATTCTTTTGCAGATGCCGGAATGGGAGTAGAGCGAGTGTAGGAAGTCATGAGTACTACGATCCTGTACTATAGAACTGGTGATTGACAATAGTGTCATATCCAGTATCTGATAAACCTGACCTACCAGTATGCAGCTTAATATTGCTTCCCAGCGCAAAAAGAATCCCAGCTCTGCCCAACTGTCCTACAAGCACAAAATGCCAAGCGCCATTTTTATGCAAAGCCATGTCTGTAGTAGTTGTTGCCCATTACCTTAGCATCTCCACCATACCGAGACATCCATCAAGAGCCCCTTCCATTTGCTCTACCCTTCCCTTTAAACCCTTGTTCTCCACCTTCAAGATACCTACCACATTCCATGCTTCATTCGTCGTGAGTCCATGGCAATTCGCGCATTTTAAGCCTTGATAGTCCTGCCATGAAGCTGTTTCGTTCTGACATTTTGATCCCGCCATGGCCTTGACGATGGGCTGAGGGTTGAGTCCCGGCCTATGCCGTGCCGCTTCTGTAAATGGCGCCACGGAACCAAGATCGAATAGCTGGTGGATATCCGGAGAGTTCGTAGTTGATACTGAGGACATGGACATTGTGGGAGATGTAGCTCCGTGCCGATGCGAGAATACGCTGTCGACTGAACTTTCTGCTTCCGACTCGCAGCTCCAGTCACTGTTGATGCTGGACCTACTCTCCCGCTGCGAGCGCTCCGCATGTGCTTCTCGTGAGGCTCTTAGCAAGACCACACTTCGCTTCCGGGCGTCCTCCTCTTCCCGTCGCAGTTGTTTCTCCCTAGCCAGATCGTCCACTATGTTCATCATAGCGTCGTCTTGCTCCGCTAACTTAACGGCCATATCATCCAGCTGCAGCTTCAGGTGTTTAGCTCGGGTCACGGCCCCCTCCAGTTCCTCGGCTTGAGTCTCCTTCTCTATTGTCATCTCGCGCAGCGACTGTGTGCGTTCCTTGTAAGCCATCTGTAGACGAGATAGCAGACCTTCGGCATTCTGAACTAGGTTCTTGAAAGCAGCCGGGGAAAATGGATCGGCCGGACCTGCAGGAAAGAGGGCTTTGTGGACGTCTAGGTCGAGGAAGTCGTCATTCAGTTCAGAAGATTGCGGAGAGGTTGTTGGTGATGGGGCTTTCGCTGTAAAGAACGAAAAACGACTAGATAACGCTGGCTTGGGCATCGCTTGAGCTGAGTTCTTTCGCGCAAGGCTCGTCCGATTCGCGGATGATGTCGGCATACTATCTAGAGGATCCAGTTTGTCCTTCGTAGGTGAAGGTAAAATACTGAAGGTGATCGGATCTGATTCGCCTCTGAACCAATCCGCCAACTTCCCGCCCACTTTTGTAGGGGAGGACTGGCGGGACTGAGGTGGGTCGGGTTGGAGGTGATTCAGGTCCTGAAGCGAGGTATGGGATGGATCGAGCTGTAGGTTATGCTCTCGCTCACAAATTCGCGTGACTAATGGAGGCAGTTCCCGTCTTATCGACCGTCCGCGTTCAGGTGTGAAACTCCGCCGATGTATTTGGTCCGGCGCGGCTAGACCATCTCCATCACAGGACTGCAAAGGCCTTGATGAGGGGTATGGATCACCAGCAGCTGAAGGGGCTAAAACCTTGTCTGGAACTCCATGACTAGCATACCACTGAGGATTGACGATACTGCTTGAACCTTGTGATTGTGGAGAGGACTTGGATCGGTTATGACAGCTGGGTGATTTGACACAGGTCGGAGACAGGTCGACCATTAGAACGTAGGTATGGAATGCGGATATCTGGTTTCGGGAAAGGAAGGTGCAGGAATGTGATGTTTCCAGACCAAAACCACTAAGATAACCGTTATCGAAGGAGGGTTGGAGGGGTCAAGAAGCGTAAATCTCCAAACTTCGGTGAACGAACATCAACTGTGAGAGGCCGTATGGTATGTATGATGGTGCTTGAAAATCCTAGGTATTGGTAGTTGGAAATAGCACTCGGAAAGGAGGAGGGAAGTTCAAGAAGAAAGATGATTGACGTTGACGAAGGGGGTTGGGCCCGCCGCATAATGGCGTGGCGGGGGAATCAGATACTCCAACAAACAACTGGGCTATGTGGTATTCCCGCTTGTTTTTATGTCTATTCAATCATCTTCTATTAACCATTATCCATATCCCGTATGGACTACGGAATACGGAGCACGGAGCTGCCAGGCGTAGAATTTTTATGTTTGCCAAGGGGTGGAAGATCAGCCTTACAGGAGCGGGATCCCGCCTGGGACGTCACTGCCCGCTGGGCGCTAAGATAACGCTACCTCCTCACACTCCTTCGCTCTTCCGTTACCTCCGCCATCGTACTTCCCTTACTGGCCACCCATCAATGAGCGTTCAAAGGCCACAGCGTACCCTTATCTCTCCATCTGTAATGGAAGCTTGGTCTGCGAGCGGCGCGTCATGAGCGCTCATTTTGGCGGGGGCTTTCAGTCAATTTGGCCTTGGTTGTGTTCCCGGAAACCGTTGAACGAAAGATTCAGTTGGAAAACTTCTGCCTCAAGTTCTTGCCTGATTACTTCAGAGTAGTCGGGTTTCTGGCCCCTGAAACGGTTACGTCGTGCTAAATAACCCTGGTATTTAGAGGTGAAAAGTCAAGCAATATGGTCTTGGAATGCACTGAGAACGGTATCGTGCTGAGAAGGTTCAAGCTCGCTGCTGTCATGGCTCGAAATCGTTGAGTCCAAACAACGCTCATCGGAGTGCAGACAGTTGTCTCATCCCCTGCCTCACGTCTTGATGTTTGCTTGCTTTGCTGAGCTGAAGTTCTTAAGTTTCCAGGCGTTGTCTCTCGCAACCTTTTGCATACCATCGGCATGCATCTATCTAAATGGTTATTCGTAAAAAGCTTCAAAGACCATTTCAGGAAGCGAAGTCCCCAAGGTTTGTGCAGCTATTTTGGCTTTCTGTAAAGGAAATGCATTTGCTTTATTCACTGGAGCTCAGTCGTTAGGTATTGGTCAGAGAATCTTATTGTCGAAGTCTCCTACATTCCAGAAGTGGTTTCGCTAGCCGTATCCGGTGCCCTTGTTCTAATTATTGTAGCGCATATAATCTATAAAGACAAACCTTTACACTGGACTAAATTATTTCAGCGATGAAAACTACGGCGGACCGCATTCGGAACATCTGAAAGACAAAGTTCGGTAAGCCGACGGAAATGGACATCGAAACTTCAGACGTTTAAGGGTTCGATGCGCAAAGTTACTCCTCAAACATATTCATAGCTTTAGCAATACGTTGAACCAAGAAATCGTCAAGCTTCCTATTGAGGTCGTCATGGCTCCCGTCACAAGGTCAATGGACAGACCCCAACAAGTGGTCACGACTACTCAATCATCTAAGCCCAGCAAGAAGACCGGAAACTCATCTACTAAGAAGGTCACCACTGGAACGAAAACGAAAAAGAAGGCTACTCCCAAGAAGACGAGTGTCAAAATGGTTAAAAAGCCTGCCTCAAAGAAGGGCGTAACGAAAGGCGCAAAGAAGGGCGGAAAAACTGGCGGGAAGACCAAGAAATCTACGATAGCCAGTAAAAAACCAAACCCGGAGATCGAGCCCGAGGAAGATCCTGGCCCAGATCGTGAGGATACGCCATATATCCCTGGATCGCCGACGAGTAATACGCAACATGGCCAGATCGGATTCGATCGTAGGGAGCTTCAAGATTCCGGTTCCCTTGAGTTCGATGGCGCCCATGTTCCGACCTTGAGCAATGACATCCATGCGATTTGGGATAAGGGAAACTTCGATCTCATACCTGTGGGAATCATAGCTGGGACTGAAAAGGATGCATTTTATGAAGCCTTCACGCCGGCGTTCAGGCTTGCATCTCTGTGGATTACTTGCCCGGAATATCTATCGTTTTGGCGTAGCATGCTACGTGGGAGAATTCAAGCCGCCAATGGGGAGGGACCGACTTCGATTCTCCGAGCAAAGAGTTTCGCTCGGAAAGACTTGATGCAAGATCTTCTTGAGATTGCAGGCAGCTCTCATTTCCGCTTTGTACCATTGTCGGGACAATGGGCCATGACTTACACGAATGGCGAGATAATCACTGATTTACATGACGATTTCTATCACCTCGGTATTTCTATATTTGAAACCGCTACAACATCGGAACAACTCCGATTTCTCTTCTTCATCGCCGTCAACTTAGTACATGAGCTTGCGCATCGTGTGTTTCAAGAGCGATGGGAGACGGAGTTTCCAGACGAACCCTTGCCGCCCAGCGAGCCTGTCTATCAAGATATCGATATCCCTCATGACGAACTGGGTGTTGCGTGGGAAAAGTACATGTTTGGCGGTAGGATCCAGGCCATTAATCTTACGCCAACTCCAGGGGTGCCAGACGGCTTAGCGCGGTTACACTTGGACATGGTGAAGCCTCTGGGTGACAGTGCGTTCAAGGATCCACAGAGAAGGGTTGCTCCGTTGTCGACTGAATGGATTAGTAAATTGTTCTCGCAGAGCTGGTGGAACGACAAGGCAAAGAAGGCAGAAAGGGCGCCGGGAAATCCGGGATTGTCATCTCTGAGAGCGACTGTCTTTTATACTACAGATGACAATGTGTTCCAGACGGACGCATATGAAACGAGAGCCGATTCCTGGAGGGACAGTCAACAGGTTTGTGGTCATTATTGAAAAGCTCAGCTGTGCAACTAGAGCTTTGCTCGGGATATTTAGTATTTCTAATAGTTTGTTTGAGTACCGGAACGCAGAGGGTATTGATAGTTTCATGATTTTGCTTTTCTTTGAATAAGTGCAACCAGATTGTACAATCAGAAAAGAACATGCTGCGCCGACGTCCCGTAATGATCGTTTCTTTGGTACTGCCTCTACGTTCCTATATATCAAGCATGGCGTAGAATCATTTCTGCAGAAGACCACCTTCTGCTACATGACACAGGATAGGTTTATGCGATGTCATGCGCCTCGACCAACGGACATTTCCGGACATGAGATGTAAATGCATGCTGACATAAATACACTGGCTAAGAATGGAACGAGAGTAATCCGGCATACCTACGATTCTCTGCATATCGGCTTTGGCATCGACGGATGTCGACGAGTTTCTAAGGTAGTTGGAACATCAAACCGCTGAGGCTATTCCATCCCTATATCTCTAAAATCGTCAATTAGGAATAGCTTTTAACATGATTCTTGTATGTTGGGTCCTCGCCATTGCAAATACTTTGATTATTGTCAGGGCACAGCAAAGTGCTCTAGGTTCCTCTCCCAGACTCTGCCATCCAAATTCTTCCATTACAGTCTGTCTCGACAAATATGCAGCAGTCTTACCATACCCATTCTCTCGCGAGGCATCGAGGAATGGTACAGACTTACCTCAGGATTCTTTCCAGAAAACAAATGTGCCACATGATCCATCATTCAGTCTTCTCCAAAACGCGTCGTTTATAGTCTTCGGCCCCGAGCGAGGATTAAGCATCCTAGACTACCCCCTAACATTATCGAAACTACACGCCCAATCCTCCAGTCTCCGGCATCAACGGCGGCCGCTACTACAAAGGCCTCATTTACTGGGCTGTCAGTGGTAGAAAACTCTTCTCCAGTGGCACCCCAGAGGAACCTGGCATTGTGGCCCTGAACCCCGTGGCCAATAAGCTCACCAACCGTCTTGAACAACTATTTTGGTACTTAATTCAACTTTCCCAATGACCTCGTCATCGGCTCCGAAGGTGACATCTTCACCAACGCCCTTTACGGCTGGCAGCAAAACATCACCGCCACCCCTGTGGCCCTACCCAAATGGCATCGACTTTTCTCTGGATGAGAAAACATTGTACATCACCGACTCCGGAGCCTTCTACAACAATATCTACAGCCCGCCGGACGTGCCGTTGCCGCCGTTGAATTATAACTCTACGGATCGGAGGACAGTGTATGCGTATGATATGGTGAAGGAGAGCCCTGGGAGAAAGTGTTTGATTAGCCCGAGGCCGATTTATGTTACCCAGGAGGGGGCGCCAGATGGGTTTCATGTGGCGAGGAGTGGGTATTTGCTTGCTGGTGCTGGGAGAGGGTATGCTTCCAGAATTGTGCGAACTAGTAAGGCGCTGTGATAATGGGTGATGGGCAACAGAGTGGATGTCCTTGATCCATACGGCACGCTTCTGCTCCGCGTGGTGACAGACTTCCAAGTCAACAATTTCCAATTCGCTGGCCCGAATTACGGACAGCTCTGGATCGTTGGGGAGGGAGGTGTGAGTGTGGCAGGCTGGGAGTTGCAGGGAATGGCGATGCAGTAGTAGTTCTGGATTGTGATATTGCTGATCTGGTCATCGCCAGTGAACTGTACTGAGCGTTGGCTCGAACGAGGAGCTGCTGCCATTGTGTTATCAGCTTAGGAAAAAGAAGCATTATGAAACGTCGAGAGAGCTTTTCGGTACTATAATTTATAGGAGGATTGCTGGATTGATTTGTTAACAGTGAGCTTTACGCAGTGATGCTTTCCAGATTGATCCCTGCCATTTGCCGGAGAATTATCAATAACCTCCACACTAACAGAGGTAGGTGACAGTGGTTTGTTATATAAATGGTCATCCTATGACCTTTCTGACCGGGATAACTCAAGAACGCTACTGTATCCCCATGCAAAGTTCACTCGTTGTAACTTCCTGGCTCTACAATCAAGTCAATGTGGATCTCTCGACAACCGCATGCTCACGAGCTCAAACCACTTGTGCTTAGAATCATCCATCCAACTTCGGAAATCTCTGGCGCTAGGAAGGGTTCGTTGTCTCTGCGGGATAAAGCCATTGCCCCAACTTTAGCGGACCGCAGATCTGCGTCATCAACAGAGGATGTTGAAAGCCAGCGAACATCAATTGATAGTCTCAGGTACTATCAGGGTAAGTGACTCAATCGGTATGAAAAGCCAAGCTTGACTATTTTCGCATATTCCTATGCTTATATCTTTTCATCGCAGAAGCTTTGTAGTTGCGCCTGGGTCAGTGGAAATGCCATTCCAAAGGGAATACGGATTCTGCTTCTCAAGTGAGATGTCAGTGGGATTCGGCAAATTGGTGTGGTCGTGAAGTATCATGGCCGTGTATCCGAGATACCATGGCTTTCAGCAGTGCGTGAGAGATCGCGGGGTTAGAACATGATGGCCTGATTGAACCGCTCTGAATTTGGTGAAGGTGATGGCTATGGGGCTCTGGTAGAAGGGACATAGGCTCGGGTGTTCTGATCCTCCCAGTATGCTGCTCTTGTAGGCTAGAAGAGGGAAGAGCTTCATCTTGGAAGCCATGCATTTTTGCAAGAAGATGTGCACGCCGGTTCTAATGAATATTGTGCAAGCCCTGCTTCAACAACACCAGTAAGCAAAGCGCCACACAAAGCCAGCGCCAGTGATGGGGTATATTCATCTCTACGCAACCTCGCCCAATATTTCCCCAACAACAGCAGGCGTAACTAGCGGCAGATCCCCCCTCTCAAACCTCCAGAAATTCGAACACTGTATAGTCTCCTCATCCATCATCCAGCCCCACAGATCCACAAACTGCTGTGACGCTTCCCAACCCATGGGGTTCCATGGCTGAGAGCCCCATATTGTAAACCCATCATCATGCAGCGCATGGCAGAACCGATCCTCTTGCTCGTCATCTAAGCCTGCCAGAAGGATGTTCTCTCGAAATCGTGGAGAGGCGATGATATCGATGTAAGGATGGTGGAATGTGCTCAGTTGGATTGGTGTCGGTACAAGCATGTTTGTTTTTGAGGGAGCAGGATAGGGGTTGAATATCGTCCATGGTGAGATGGAGTCGTCGGAAGTGAACAAGGCAGGGTCCAAGTCGAGGGTTAGAGCATTGTGGACGAAGGCTCGGAGGAAGGAGTATTGGCTTAGGATAATGTAACGGTGCTCGGCGAGGCCGGGAGCTGCGAGAAAGTCGCGTATTTGTGGGGCAAAGACGTCTCGAGGTTTGTTTTGAGGCTCTGGCGAGTTGTGGGAATGGACAATGATAGCTGTGGCGTCATTAAGGGAGGTGGAGGAGCTGGGCGGACTCTCAGATACGGCTGGAGTCTGATTCGCTGGTGGAGATGTCGATCCAGTCGATATGGTAGTGGAGGACTCGGACGATATGCTCTGGCGCACAGGTTGTTCCTCCGGAGGCCGAATAGGTAAACTCGTACGCTTTCGAGGGTTGCCTGTCAACACCTTTGTGCCTATTGTGCATCATGTCATTATACAGTTTATACAATGCCAGACCTGTTCGACTTAGGGAACGCACGTCTCTTTCTCTGCGCTAGCCGGTTCTGTATCGTTTTACGAAGAGCCTTGTCCTCGATCTTCGTCCAGTCGTCGGCTTCGCCCTTGCCATGCTCCAGCCTGAGTTGCAAATCGGTCATGTTCGTTGCCATCGTTGGTGGGCTGAAAAGGTAATGGGAAAGATTGTAGAGGTGGTGTTTGCGATGGATGGCTGAAATCTGAGACGAGCGAATTGAATCATAAGTAAGGTAAAGTAAGGTAAAGTAAGGAACCTCTAGGTACTGAGGACTCACTGAAACGCCGTCACTTGCGGCCCGGACTACAGGACTTACTGTAGAAAGTAGAAGAGAGCAATTAAACTGGGATTGCAACCATGGGAAGACGGTTACAACTGTATTTCTACGATTCAACTACAGGAGGACACTTGTTCAATCTGATATTAAGCCTACTTAGTAACTTCACGCTTTTAGAGTCCCAAAATCGAGCATTTCTTCCCGAGCTAAGTCGAATCAACCAGATCTAAAAACTGCAGTTGCAGACGTCGTCTAGCTCTGAGTTTCGGCCTCCCTTTTGTTTCTGGAGTTTACTGTGGCCATCAAGCTCGAGGCACACAGATGCGTCACGTCACTTTTCGGAGTCAAAGCGATACTGCATTCGACTCGTCCGGCACAGTCTAACTAGAAGATTGTTGGTTGATATGTAAAGCGTGTAGCGTAGCATGTGCATGCCTTGTTGCCCCAGGACTTCTCCACTAACCTGGGAAAGCCCATGAATTTGTACGACAGTAGGTTATTAGCATGTACAAGCGAAGAAAGTGTCGCCGCAGCCTCGTGACTGCTATAAATTAGAAACCTGCGTCAATCTATCCCACCAGATTCAAACGGTTTCTGGGCGTAGTGAACGCTTCTGTTAAAATGTAGCCATTAGCCATTGTCGGACGTAGGCATATTCTAGAGCGACACTCGACCACCTTCAGGAGATCGAGGGGTAGACTTACATCGAAGTATAATAATGCGTATTCTTATTTCTGATATCCTTCCTCACGCGCTCCAAGAACACAAAGATCTCTTCTTTCGACCACCCAAATACCCTCGAGAAAAGCGCTATCCCCGCCGACTCGACACCCTCAAGCGCATTGTACACCATCCACTTCCCAATTTCCTTCTCTTTTGGATCTTTCGACCAGGATCCAATAGGCCAACGGATTTCCTCCTTGTTGATATTTATGAACCCCTCGTTCTGTAACATGTCTACGAATTTAGTTGCGGCCTGCGTGTCAACGCCGACTCTGGATGTCGCTTCTTTAACGTATCCCGACCATTTCAAAAGAGGCGAGTCATTGGGAGGGAAATCATCGTCATATTCAAATGGAAATTGTACTTCTTGCAACTCAATCCAACCACCCGGTTTCAGGTTATCGTAACACCGCTTCAGGTACCTCGGCCAGTCCCGCATCGAGAGAATAACGAGCCGAGAGTGGATGTAATCGAATTGCTGCGTGAACTCCCAATCTTGAAGTGCCTCGGCATCGTCGACCATAAAGCTGAGATTTGGAGGGACCCAGGAAGGCTGGATGGGCGAAAGATCGGTGCCGATGACACGGGCGTTGGGGTAAGCGTTGGCGAAATCGATGGCCCAGATGCCGGTGCCAGTGCCGACATCTAATACATTTTGCATCGTGCTTGGAAGAGGTGCGCGATGGAGTTCGCCATTGAGGGTTAGTAGCCAAATATGATGTTGAAAGTCTAGGAAGTTATTAGCCGGTTATACGACTTGTGGTTGTAGTGAAAAGTACCCAGCCGGTCAGCTTCTTTCTATATGGACGTTAGTGCGGATTCCCACATATTAAGTACCTTGGAGAGCTCTACATACCTCGTCGTTGGGCAGATGGTATTCTAAAAGCCGTTAGCAGACGCGATCACTCGCTCATACGCCCAGCAACTTACTTCCATCCTCGAATGCATGATACCTTCGACCATTTTCATACCGATATTCGAGCATTGACGCGCTCAAACTTTCTGTTATACTGTTGTGCTTCTCTTCAGTCGAGCCTCTGCAGGGTAATCTCAGGTAACACATACGATTCTACATCATCACCAAGCGCCGAGTCTCCGTCGCCCATTGAAGATTCACCATTGACCGAGCCTGTTCCTAGCGAAGGTGCATGTGCTCCTAAATATGCATGGATTGTTGAGGAAGAGCTTCCGTCATCCATATCTCCATCCGCTGAGGGGAAGTCTGCGAGAGTCTCTGGGGAGGCGTGAGTCTCTGGAGGTGGTGCGTGAGCCGTCGGGATTTGTGGATCAGGAGGAGGTATGGCGTTGGGCGATTGAGGAGCAGCCTGGTCATGTTGCTGAGCTATATCACTAGTTCCAGATACAGCCTCAGGGTTTACGCGGGCTAGTGAGTCCATATCTTCATCGAACGATGCATTTTGGACCTCATAATTCTTGTTCAAATCATGTTGCTCCATGATATGGTCGAGTTCTGAGGCGGCGTTGTTGATCGCTACAATTGCAGCAGCAGGGTCTCGGGTCAAAGAAGCTTCACACTTTGCTAGTGCTTCTAATACCGGCTCCGCTTGGCCCATCAAAGTATCCGCTTCCGCTGGTAGTCCTAAGGGTTCATGAGAGGCTGGAGCTGGGTCACCTGGTGATGCAGTATCTGTCACTGGAAGTATGGCTGTTTCCGACTGGTTGGGTGCCAGCACCGGCTCAGCATTTTCAGTTGACACTGGATCGGTTTGAACTGCGGAGCTGTTATCGTGAGGAGTCAAGACAAGCTCGGTCGGCAGAGAAGACGATTCCGGTCGTTCCTGGCTCGATTGCTCGTCTGCCGGTAGGGATTCATTAGAAGGAGCTTGCGTTGCTGATTCAAAATCCCTGGAATGCAGATCATGATCACTTGAATGGACTGTTACTTGGGGCTCTTCCTGTGCCGCACTTGAACTGGTCTCCATGGTTGGCTCTGTGGGGGTGTGGTTTGTGGGAGTCGGAGCTTTGAACGACGCGTCACTTATCGGATGATTGATCGCTTGCGCCGGGATTGTGTCTTTTATCGGAGCTTCTTCAGAGCCTGTTTCAAGTGCTGGGTACTTGACACTTTCAGCAGTAGCCGCTTCGACAGGGTCAAATTTTCCCTTACGTTCCGACTTTTGGGGCATATCAAAGCTTTCCGAGACTGGGACTGAGGCTGTGTGACTGACTGGAGGTGTAAGGTTGGTGGCTACAGGATCGTGGCATGGATCCGTCACTTGTCCTACTGCCATCTCATCCTCTGAGAGCATATTCACTGTTGGAACAACGGTGCTGGGGCTTGTCTTTGGTTCTTCAGCAATTGGAATATGGTTGACAAAATCACTGATTCCCGCATGTTCTTGCTGGTCTGCCATCTTCTTGATCTATGAACATCAATTACGCTCAAGATGAGTTATAAGAAGACATGTAGCCGCGATGCGCGTTATACCACATTCGGTATGGCGACGGATATCAATCGGGTAGTAGCAAGTGCAGCCGATGCTGGACTGAAATCGACGCAGTAAAAGTAGAGTAGATGTACTTCTGCATGGAAAGCTGCAGGTAACATAGTCCGTGTATCATGGTTGGTATTGCTTCGCACAAGATTGGTAGTTGGAGACGATAGAAGCATGCTGGAGAGAAATGTATAGAACGTACGTATGAACTACTTCTCACTCTTCATCGCATTTGATTCGAAGCTTACCTACCTACCTAAGGAACGGTGGCCTGAAGAAGTGTAAATCGGTTTGTGCCGCAATTGGCGCTAGCCTCAACTAGGCTAGCGGGCAGTGTCCCTAACTACGGTAGGTAGGAATTATGTTTCTAATTGAATGACTACTTCTCCTGCTTCTACTACTGCTCCTACTACAGCTTCTATTGCTTCAACATGGCCTAAAGGGACATACTGAGCCTTTCGTTGGAGTAAGGGAAGAGCAAGACACTGATTATGCTGATGTTGTAGTAGGAAACCTAGGTGATGACTATTTAGCTACTTAACAATGAAGGTTAATACAGTTTTCAGAATAGAAAGTTGGGGACGGCCAGCGTATAACCTCCAAATCCACATCAGGCTTGGCTGATGTCAAGGTAGCAGCCTTAGGTGAGGGTATTAATAGGCTCTACACCCAGGTCTAGAAGGTCAACTTGATGTACTACAGCCCTCTACCAAAGTTCACCTTCGCGTCACTGGCAAAGTATAGCGTTGCAGTATCATCATTTGCCAGCGTATCCCCCTCGTCACCAATCAGCGTAGGGTACTTTGGGTTCACCATATGCCTATCGCCCTCGTAGAGCATGAACGGCTTATCCCACCTTGTAAGGTCGGAGCTCTTGCTATACGCAGTCCCTCCACCCCATCTCGCGCACACCATATGCCAGACGCCATTCTTCTGGTCGCGAATGATAATCGGGTTACTGCCCGCAATATTCGAGAGATCACCGTGAGGCATTACGTCGCCTTTGAAGCTTGGGGCAGTCTTACCGGAAACAAGATCGATACGACTCCAAGACCCAGGAGCAGCAAGAAGGTCGCTTGAAACGGACATGGTCAGTGATCCTCCAGCCTCTTGCGCCAACACTACCAATTGTTTCTTGTGCGGATTGCACTTGGCGGCCATATCACCCGTGCCTCCCTCGGCTGTACACTGTTGCGGTTCCTTTTGCACCCCCTTTTTAGTGATAGGGACAGACCGTGTCAAGGATTTCCCGAGATCTTGGCTATAACGCACTTCAATGGATTTGAAACAGCAAGAGCCACTGACTGTCTGTGGCTGGCGGTAATGATCCTCATTGTGTACAAAAGCTACCATACTGCTGTTTGGTGCACTCGGCTGAGATGTCTCTGACAGTCTGAACATATTGAAAGCTCACATGTCCTTGTCATCATAGAATGTCTCATCACCGCGTAGTCCTGTAGTCGAAGCGGGGGGAATCGGTTGGCTCAAGGGCAGGGTCACATAATCGACGCCACTGTAAGACTCGATGGCGTTACTGTAAAAAGATCTGGATATGGGCAATGGCTCGCTGATATCGCTCACTTATCTCTTCGTGGATGTCATGATGAAGTCGGAAGTAACATTGATGGTAAAGTTGGACTGATCATTGCTGCCATTATCTCGAAAGACTACCATCTTGCCATTGGGGATCTAGAGAAAGCGATTAACTAGGATCCGAAGCAGCATAAGATCCGGGCTATCATACATTCATAGAGTTACCACACCAATATTGCATCTTGCTCTTCACTGACGGAACAATATTGGCAGTGGTAAGAAGTCTTACGGCAGCAGCGTGTTGGATTAGCAAAAAAATGCCCAGCATTTTGCCGATGCTGAGAGAATGTTTGTATTGAATAAATGAGTGTGAAGGCTGCGCGACGAACGACTTCAAGCGTAAAAATCAAAGAGATACTCGCTGAAGAGACCGAATTATAGCACGAAGCAAAAAGAGAAGAAGAAGAAGAAGACACAAACGTGAATGTGAACAGAAAGAGTCGCTGAACAACCTTGACATTCATCGGGTTCTTTCATCGCTAGTAGACAGCGTGAGAATTGTGTTAGACGTTGATTTCTTCGCTATCGATAGCGGGAACAGGCGGGCGCAATGAGACACAGATCTGACAGCCTTACGATTGGTCCGCTTGTGAATGGTAAAACAGATTCGAATGAAGACTGAAGATCGAAGGAGAACTGCAGAAAACAATTCTTCGTCAGTTTCGTCTCGTCTGATTGCGGGACAGCAACGTTTAGAGCAAACGAAACTGAGGAAGCCGGAGTTCTTCCCACCACCATTATTCTACTTCCCACTATTTCTACTTCACTGTTCAGCAAAAAGCCTCTTATAAGAGGAAGAAATACGTGCGACTCAAAGCTTCAAGGTGCAGACCAGGAGAGCAGGCAATTTGGGCGTCAGGTCTTTTTCACCATCTACGTACTTGGTTTGAACCTGCTTTGGTGCTTGATCTGGCATACATGTCGCCAGGCCAGAATTCGAACGCTTTCTGCATACGCTAATAGTCTGGGGGCAAAAGGCGCGCTAGTCGACCTGGGGCTTTCCGCCTTTGCCTTTCCAGCTTCTAACCGTGGGTTTGAGCTCTCCGACTCCTTCTTCCGCCTTGGTCAGGCATAATCTTGTAACCGCTCCTCACCACTGGCTCCCATTTTACACGAGGCAGTAGACGCCCTGCGAGAGCTGGTCCACAAGCTCGAGTCGCGGGTGCAGCAACTGGAAGCAAAGTTGGAACAAGCCGATGGAGCTCCTGTGAGAAGTACTGCTACATTGCTTACTGGAAGGTATTTCTGTCACAGAAATGTACGGCATCGAAGGTTTCTCGAGCAACCAAGATTTCCGAACGACTTTCACGCCCGCCTCGCCAATGTCTAGTTGTCACTGTCATATGTCTGCAATACGACTTAACAACGTGAAGCAATCTGAAGTCTTCGTGATCAGAGCCATGATGAAAGGCAATCACGTCATGCGTTACACAAATACTGTGATAGGCACTTGTTGTTCGCATATTCAAACAACAATGCGTCAAGCGCGTATTTCCACCTTAGTCGAAGAGTAATCATACGTTGAAAATCTTTCCGTCATCGTCCGCGGATAGAGATTATAGCCGTTGATCCGATATTCATCTTCATATTCGAGGGTTGAGCGAGCAATCTTTATCACCGTTTTATTTCATGTACTACCAGCAATCAAACTGCATTCAGAAATGATGGCTCAGAGTTCTTCGTCGTTGAGAAGTACTTTTTTCTTGACACTTACCACCTGCTTTGTCATGACCTTCCTGATCGTCACTAGCATTGCAGAAAGTGCTCCTCTAGCCACCGCTTCAAACTTGGATACTTATTGCACAGGTTCCCATGCTTGGCTATCTCCAGGTTTCTCACGTGAACATTGTCTTGAAGCTGCCGACCGCTTCCAATATAGCGACTACGCCACCTACACAACCAATCGCCTGGAATTTTCCAATCGTGAAACCCAGCGCACCAGTCGCTTTCCCCAAATGACCACACCTCGCCGCTATACCATCTCCACCTGCACGATTTTTGTCGCCATGCTATGGGACTTTCCCAACAAACCTCCACTACCTCCTTTACCCGGAACAGATTTGCATCCTGGGCCGTTTGAGAAGAGCCAGGTCACGACCTTCAAGGAGCTTTACAATACTGCGAAAACTGTCATCTTCAGTTGTTATGGTCTACCTCGGACGCCTGTGGGATGGCAGCCTGCGGGTCAAGGTGGGAATATTGGAGTATTTGTTATGGCTACGGACTCCTTGGTGGCGCGGAATATTCCTGCTGTGGTATATGAGGAGGCGGGAACGTTGTACTTGCAGAACTTGACTCAACCGCGTGGTTTCTCTACGGTCCTTGTTTGACAGTATTTCTGCCTCGGCCTAGCATATTGTGGTCACACCGGATCATGCAGAAGAGCACCTAGCGAGCGTGATGAGTGGAAATACTGTGTGTAGTAGACCCAGCAGCTGCGGGTCTGGAAGGAAGGAACTCAGGATGGAGGCAAGAAGCTAAAAGGTTGATTTACGCCCCTTTGAAGCAAGAAATCTGCACATTCGGCCACAAATAAATATATGACCTTACTCTTAGCCAACCGCTTTCTTGAAACACAAGAACAACTATTTCTTTTGCACTCAGAAGTCTCAAAAATCTAAGTAAGTGCATTTGTGCACGAGTGGAGAAAATATGAGAGCTTGCAAAAACAGTCGGCCCAGGATGGGCAACTGGTAAACCATTTAGAAAGAGTTCTAGGCAGATTAAGCGTCCCAGCTATTGATATTTCAGGTGAACAATGAGAATGGTTGAAAACGAGAGCTTAAGATCTTGAGGGCTATGAAGTGAGACCAATTAATACCAATCAAGGTGATTAGCCTGCTGAGATAGGTGAACCAAAATTTAAAACTGTACCGTGCCACCTCGGTCATCGTGTGGAAACAAGTGGTCATTTAAGTATTGTAGTTTGCTTGAAGGTTGACCCATTCGAGATCATATTTCTATTCGATTCTCCTTCTCGAATATGCTTCGTCATTCAGCCCCGAGTTGAGATGAGGGCTGGTACGGTTTGTTGAAATATGCTATACATACCTGAATAGGGTTGTTCGAAAGTGTGTTCACATTTTGGCCGATTCGTAAACTCACACGGTTCAGTTGTTATCAAAGACCGTACATGACCGTGGACGAAGGGGGGTTAATGACGTCATAGGCCTTCTGCTTGGAGCGGAAATTCGCGCACAACAATGGCAGAATACCCGGCAAAACCACCACCCTTCCACGCTCTAGAGCTTGCCCACCTTCGTGATTCTTGTGATTACTGCCTTCGTTATGCGAAAAGCCTTCTCTACGAAAGTGGACTTTGTTGCAGACCTCACCATGAAGTTCACGCTCAGCAAGTGCCGTGGATGCAGTCTGTTGAGTTGTTGCTCCAAGGTAGGCCATCTGCTTTACCTCGAAAGTTCCCGCCCATGTATTTTAGTTGTAAAACAGCGATAACGCGCTTGATCTTTGCATTATGTCGTGGCTAATTCAGTGACATTATAGGATTGCCAAAGCCGGGCTTGGGAAAACCACCACAAACTGGAGTGCTAAATACTCCGTGCCAGCCCTCACATCGAATCAAGCACTTTCCTTACCCTACGCTTCATCCTCAGGTAAATGGCAAAGCCTCTGACACTAGAGCAATGGTCCTCTATAATGAGTCTACAGTGCCACGAGGAGGAATATGTGCTACATAGTGAATATTCTAAAATAATCCTTCATGCTTCCGAGTGCACAAGCCTGTGGACAGGCGTCAATTTCAAACCCGTTCTCAGTGTGTTTTGCCATGTAAGTGGCCCTTACCTGGACTACAAGATCTTTTGAGCACGGATCTGAGTTTATACGAAATTGGTACAACTAAACTTCATGTTCATAGCATATGTGGAGCATCCCGAAAGGATTGGTGTTGGATTGGATGTGTTTTCTTCGTCGATAAACCACTCATGTGCCCCCAACGCGCATGACTTCTTTGGGGGGCGTGAGCTGCGCGTCCGATCCATACGATCAATTCGTCCGGACGAGAAAATCCAAAAATCGTACATGAAAAACACCTACTACTATGTTTTCAGGCAACATCGTCTTAGGTCGTAATATTTCTTTATCTGTGAATGCAGGTAAACCGAAGATTATGTCTTACGGGGACTCGAAAACCAATTTTCTACTCGTGGTTCTAATACTACATCAGCTTACGTACCGTCAAGCGTGGGCAAATCTAGGTACCAAATGCCAAGAAGACGCATCGCACCGGCAAGAATTCTGCACATGTGTCTCAATCAGCTTCTACACGACACCTAGCCCGAGCAATTGTACTTTACGGATGTTAGAACTGCAGAGCATGTGGAATGAAAACCATCCCTGGTATGCTCGAACGCTTTCCCAAATGAAGTTTAGCCGTTGTCGCTTCAACCAATGCCAGACGCCCGCTTCATTGTGACACGACAACAAGAACAGGACGAGAACTCGGCAAAGGTCTTCGAGGATTGTTGCAAGCTTCTATGGTCATTGATCCGGTACTTCGTCCATCCGACCTTGCCCATCCTGATCCGATAGACCATCTACCTAAAGCTACCCTCCTGATATGGAATATTGTTCTCTATAATAGGTTAAACCATCCTTGTATTACCGAGAATATATGGAAATACAACGCCAGTGGTCGCCAATGTCCACGAGGTTTACCTCCATTATCTGGTCAAAGCCCTTCATAAGTGCTGCGGGATGGACACGCTTTTCTATCAAGACACGCGACATCGCTGCTAGACGGCGATGGGATCTCTGCACAGTGGAGACGAAAATATTCGCCTTAGCCACTGACCAGCGACAAACCCCGAAAGCGGTTCAGGTTGGAGCAGGCTAAGCTGATGAGGTGGGCTGTGATACTGGATGGCTCGTGTTAGGATGAGTTATGTGACACTCCGTCAAGTGCCAGTCACTAAGTTTACGATCTCATCTGGAAGGACTCCAAGCAATCCCCATATGTATTCTGCATATCAAGTCTTAGCTAGAATAATCAAGATGCTTTTATGCTCCTCATATAAAGGAACCCAGAAAACCACCGCGCCAAGACCTCCGTTTCGTGCCATCTCTGAACATTCCTGATCCAGGAACCTTCTCACCAGGTATTAATTCGGCTTCGAGACTGCCAAGCTCCTCGGTAGTCATTCCTCCGTAGGTTCGTCGATTTTTGAGTTATCCTTCCGTTCCGAGTATAGCTTAAAGGCTTCGTATTCCCGTGTCTGTTCGTCCTAGTAGATATGAACTGTCTAACCAGAGTTTTCAGCCTTTTGCCGAGCAGTTTTCAAGCGTAGGGTAACATGGGCTCTGTTATCTGAATGGCTGGTGTGCCTCGGGTTCCTGAGGTACTTGTTAGCGAAAGTGCCGAAACGAAGTAGATGTGATAACTTGACGAAGACATTCTCGAAGTGCTCACAGTCGGGCGTGCTCCATACCGCTATTGCGAAATTCTGAATCAATCGACGTTGCGCAGGATCCTTTAGCCGTTGGAGAAATGTGACAATGGAAACACGGCCTGACATTGTGCCCCTTTGGTAGTAATGCAATCTGGCTGCTGAGGTTTTCTGAAGATGAGTTTCAACATTGTGCGGGTCTTCGAATGAGTTAATTAAAATCAGATCAAACTAGTGAATTGAACACTTTATTGTCTCAGCTAAAGGCGGTGATGGATGCTGAGTGAAGACTGGAGAGCTAAGCCACTTCAAATTATGTAGATAGATAGCGAGCGCTTTTGGTATTTAAAGCTGAATAGATAAACTACGATAATTAACAGTATCTCAAATAAACACAACAACAATGAACCCATCTGATGTACTCCTACAAGTAACAACTGTATGTCATCGTGTCTGTCGTCTATCAGGTGGCGTAATAACGCAGCTTTTATGCTCGAGGTCAAAATTGAGATCTACTGTCAATCGGCATCACATGGCTTCAAGATATGATTCAAGAAATTCTATGACAAAGGCAACGGTATGTCTTCATTGTGAAGTGGATGCAGAACCATTGAGGCGGTATCGGAACGGTGGATATCATCCGACACACCTAGGAGATACTTTCAAGGACGGGAGATACAAGATCTTATACAAGTTGGGCTGGGGTGGTTTCGCAACTGTCTGGCTTGCGAGTGATCTAAAGTTAGTATATTCCAAAGCTTTGGCAAACGAGACTTGGAAGACAATGTAAGCTGATGTGAAGCAGACTCCGTCGCAATGTTGCCATTAAGATATCAATTTCTGAACTTTGCCATGATGACCGCGAGGCTCAAATCCTCGATCACTTATCGCATGGGCCTACAAACCACCCTGGAAAGGCCCATATCATACAGCTGTTGGACCGCTTTGAGCACGTTGGACCAAACGGTTCACACCCGTGCCTTGTCATTGAGCTACTAGGTCCAAGCGTTCTGTCAGAAGCCGAATCGTATGCGAGTAGCAGGCTACCCGGAGAGATTGCTTGGGAGGCTTCGAGGCAGACTCTACAAGCCCTTGCGTATATCCATGCCAACGGTGTCGCACACGGAGGTAAGTTGTGACTTAAGTCCTGTGACAGGACCTTGGTCCTTCCAGTGGATTCTAACTAGCGTACCTTAGACTTGCACCCGGGTAATATTGTCTTCGCGAACAACGAAATGACCCATAAATCCGATACAGATCTTCTAAAATGTTTAGGCAAGCCGAGTATCAGTGATGTTGTCGCCACATCAGGACATGCCTTGACGCCGCGAATCCCAAGATATCTCGTCTTTCCAAGCTCCTTACCCTCTTTGGCCAAAGATTCTGAAAGCTGTAATATAAAGATGATTGACTTTGGCGAGGCGTTGATGGATGGAGAACAGCGCCGAATTCACTGTCCATTAGTCTTCCGAGCCCCTGAAGCTGTTCTAACTTCCCAATGGGGCATAAAAGCAGATATTTGGAGCTTGGGTTGCACGGTATCACACCTTATGTATGAATTTGCAGGATCTTTACTAAGCCCTGGCACAGATTTTCGAGCTGATCGTCGGGTATCCTCCTTTTGACAACTTTCTGCCAAATAAAGATGGTCTTGTACGAGAATGGGTTTCGATGTTTGGAAATCTACCAAAAGAATGGGGAAACGCTCTTCCTCCTGCAAAAACCACAAGTACGTGGCTCTGTTTTCTTTTGTATCCGTCCTTCGTAACCGGCCTGCTACGTAACTATTACCAATCCCCATATTATGATCACATCTGCGGCTTGGACGTAGGTTCCTGATTGTGACTTCTAGAAGACCAAGACCTTGAATCAGTCACCCTAAGCGACTGGCTGTGCGAGACATACTTTGATGAAAACAAAAGAATATACTTTTCTCGAGCAGATGTCGCAGCTGTGGGTGCCTTACTACAGCAAATAATGCAGTATCGCCCTTCGGACCGTCCGCAAGCGTCTGAATTACTCCATCATGATTGGTTCCAGCAAAATCCCTTCCAACTACGCGATTTCCGCATCCAAGATTCTGGATCATCTCCGCAGTCACAAGGCCCGGACCAGGGCTGAAGGGAGAAAGGTCTCTAAAGCGTAATCTACAGAGCTATGAGATGAATGTCTCCCCAGAAACGTGCTGCTGCACGTTTTTGTGTCTGTGATCTGACCCCTCGAACAGCCACCGTTGCCCACCTTGTTCGGATGGCTTATTTATGTAAGCCAGCCATCCTGCTTCGAAGAACTATTCGATATGCCTGTTATGGAGAAGCTATGGGAGATAGGGTTACTGCTGACCACTTTCCGCAAGGTCTGACTTCACTACGAAATCGAAAACCATACAAAGTGTTCAAAGATGAACACCCTGTTATATAGCTCCAGAATGGCACCACAAGAAGGAGCTGAAACTTCTGCAAAGTGAAGACGTCGAGATATTTGCCTGTAGCACCGTCAAGACAAAAGCCCAGGAAGCTGTTGCGGTGAAAGGAAGCAGAATAGATGATACGAGCTGCAATTGCCGACTGTAAGACGACTATTTTACCTTGCTTTTGAATCCTGAAAGGTGTGAAGGCACGGTCAACAGTTTCGAGCACGCATAGGTTCATAGCGTTCGGACTACTTTCAATCTCAGTGCAAGATGAGAACTAGGTTCATTATCTCAAGCAAAAAATCTACAATCTATCCTGTGTTTCGGACTGTCAGGGCTAAAAGCCATTGATCTTGATAGAATTACTACTTAACAAACCGCTGTGAGAAGGCTTGTGAAGTGAAAACAGCTTGACAAGATTAACAGATCGAGAAAATTATTGAACTCACCACATGCGCTTACTTAACACGATGTCATGTATTATGCAAAATTGAGTTGAAGCATGAAACAAGAGCGATGACACGCCCGACTCATTCAAGGCGAGCTCTAGCTGATAGCCAGATTAACTGTTCAGCCATCAGATTCTCAAACTGAGCAGTCAGCCTTTTATGACGTCAAAATTGATATTCTTGACTCAGATCTTCATCAGCCTCGAACGTCAAACGACTCTCACCTAGACCTTCTCATTTTATATGCTTCAAGTGCTTCATACAAAGTTCATAGGGCAGCATTCGATAACGAGTCGACATGCGAAGGTCTTTGAACAAGTATGTCTTTTCTGAAGTCTTGTCATTCACCGCACAGCATACCTCATAGCGTTCGCTATTGTGGCTACTGGTTTGGCTTTGAGATGGTTTACGGTTCGCTTCCGCCCTTTGAGACTGTAAAAAAATCATTGCTCAATTAAAGCCTCGTCTGAAGCCATCAGCTGCGGCTTGGCTGACGGTGAGGCTTCGGGCTGAACTTAACTGGACGCCTGAAGATGGATGTTAGTTCAGGTATAACATCATTTGTTCGCAGAAAAACAAGAAGCCCGACCAATAAAGCTGTGGCTTCCCTACATCGGAAAACGTTACCTGCAACCTTGCCCGTCCTCTCGGTGACCTCCAATTTTCTCCTCCATTGCATCAAAATCATTTATATCTATCATATATTTATATATTTACCATTCTATTCCCTCTATACTCGTATCAATATGTCAGCTCAAAAACGCGGTCGCGAGGTCAGTCCAGCTACTCGTGAGGCTATTGCCTATGCCAGATATCAGGATCGGTCACCTTTACGCGTCATACAAGCTCGTACGAGGGTGTCTTTGTCAACAATATCAGACATATGCAATCATGCTCATAAAAAGGCTAAAATTCATGAAACGAAGTCTTTTCATAATGAAAACACTGCTCCTGAATCTCGTTCTGAAAGATCTTCTCTGTTATGTCAGAAGCAAATTGATATAATGATCAAATTAGTCACATCTAGCTATGAATGACGACGCAGATTCTGAATCATCATCGCACGCGAATGTGAAGTAATAGTCTCACGACCTATCATAGAAAAGACCTTCAAAGAAGTCGGATACGAACGATATTCGTCTCGTCAAAAGCTCTATCTTACCGTGATCATGAAAACGAAGCGTTTAGACTGATGTAGAGATAAAGAGTTCTGAGATGTAATGTCGAGGCAGAAATGAGGTAGAGTCATCTATATGAATGAAACGTCGATCAAATTAGGGGAAGTTCGAGGTCTTATACATGTTACACGAACAAAAGAAGAAGAGTGAAAGTCAGATTGCTGTGAAAAGATCTTTTTCGAATATACAACGTTTATGTTTTGAGATTCTATAGCTCTGAATTGAAAGAACTCTTGTTATATCTATCAGCTTGAGAATAAAAAGAATCGCGAGACTTCTATCTCAGCTCTTGCTGCCGAGAATCTACTACGACGCTCTATAGAACAGGCAGCTCATGCAGAGAAGAAGGCGAATTGTCTGCAAAAAGGTCTGAAGACTTTCTCTTCGTTCAGATTCTCGTCGTGCTGTCGTTTCAAAAGAGAAGAGATTGATTGATATAGATACAACAGATGCATCTTGCGATTCTTACTATTATCTGTCTATCATCGATTTCAGATCACTCACTGCTCTATGAGCACTACTTTATTGATGCAGAATGAAGTCTTCTGTCATATCTCTCAATGACAAAAACCTCTATTTGCGAAGCAGAACATCGTGATTCTGAATTGATCAGACAACAGTTTCGATCTGAATTCTATTGAACATGTTTGAAATCTGATCAAGAATTGTGTATCTAAACGAAGATCTTTCATAAAAGGTAGAGCTGAATTAGAACATGCTTGAATGAATGAATGTTGATATAGAAAAGAATATTAATTCTTTTATATTGAATCAGAAGCATCGAATTGCTCAAGTCATTGTCAAACAGAGCGACAATAATTTTCATGAATAGATATATATTATAACTTGAATCATCTAACAATTCTACGTATAATTGATGCTGTTGTCATTACATTTGACTATTTGCGTGTTCATTTGATTTTCGTGATAGTGCAATTGCGATACGATGACCATTTCGAGATACTTTGTTGCATCATCTCGTACAGAAAACTGAAGCGCTCAGAAATGACGTACCGCTTCAACGAGAGAGCGATAGATTTCTGAGTCATCTGTTGAATGAGATTTTACATAATCGCGGTAGTCCTCGCCATTGACCCTTTTCATGAGAATGTAAGTCATGTTTTCCTCACTGAAGCAGTCATATATCTCAGGAATGCGAATGATGTTGCGATCGACGTGTTCATACGCGAATGTTTGAGCTATCGCTTCAGCTTCGGTGACATTTTCGTCATATTTGATTCAGATAAGCTCGTCATACTTGAACTCATTCTTATGTGAGCCTTGCTCATTATAAAGCGCGACGACATGCTGATGTTCTTCGGGACGGTCGAGGAGAATATGCGAGATAGTGTCGATCTGGTGAATAGGTGCAACGTGAGTCTAAAAAAAATTGCTCGAGCAAAGTAGGAACACAGCAGGTAAGGTACTTTAGCTATTAGATATAGGCTGTCGATTATGCAATCATTCAAGTTACCTTGGTGCCTTATATTGATTTAGGTACGAGGTGAACATTTGCATAGCTTGTCACGATGCTCGTTGTTGCATGCTAATTTTGCAGTGATTCAATCGTAGCGAAGTAGCTGTGATTCTATTCGCACGAAGGCGATAGTATTTGTATAAAGGCAGGTCTACGTAGGTATCTAGGCTCTTTCACTTACCACATTATTACAACTTTGTTGATCAAGTGGGAACAGCCAACGTTCACAGAAATTGTTCCTACTTCGTATTTTCTTTCACGTACAATCTCCTTCAGTTCAACACATCATGTCTAATTTCAAGATTGTGCATGACAACATCAGCAAGATTTCGAAGAACGTTAAGCAGCTACGTATAAATGCTGTGCATAGAGATGCTTTCACATTGGGACAAAACGCAAACGATGACGGCGAATCAAAGAAAAGCAGCTTGAACAGCAGGACCGGACAGTGAGGGACCCTTACTATCAAGAGACTGTTCTATCAACAGGCTTCACACAGTTGCATTTACCGCGAAGAGTACCGATGGTTAAACGATACTGTTCGTCTTCGTGATGTCCTTTTATGAATTATTGTGAATGGGTTTCACAAGTTTAGAATGCTTCCGGATAGAAATGGATCTTTCAAAGGGCGCCGCCACCATACGGATCAATTTCTAGATATATGACCACTGGCTCATGGATTAGCAAAACTGGATAGCGCTTGCCAAAATGATTGGATCGGCTCAAGGGCCAAGAGCAATAAGACAATGAACGAATTCCTTCAGTTCGTTTACACGGTGATCGACGACGATAGTGATGAAGGAGTCATCAGGGCGGCCCATGCCATTGACGAAGGGCAGTTTTTGTAGAGTTATCATTGGTATATAGAGTTTGGTTTTCGGTCCACTATATATTAATTAGCAGTGGGATGTCAAGAGAGGGATTACTCGATTCAAATGTTGGTCCTGATGTACTGCACCTTGGAATTCACCCCGAAGACATCGCAAAGCCCGATCAATCATCGTATTTTCAGTATCTCGGGGGGCCCATTGTAACTCACATCTGCCAGACAGTGCTTTACTAAAACAGCTATTGAGGCTCGCGAGCCTTGAGCCTGCAAAATTTTTACAGAGACGTGGAAGAGTGAATTCGCTAAGATATCTAGGGCGAATACAGGCGTCTTAGCCCTCTTAGCTAGACCTATGGTTATAAACCTCTTTTGTGATCGAGTATAGTTCTCTTCAACTCCTTCCCAGCACCTGAATGAAGCCATTGATGGCGAAGAGTGCAGCCAAAACGCACAAAATCTGCCTTATCTGATGTGTCCTTGTGATTCCGTCATTGAAGCCTTCAACGAATGGAACCTTTGCCTTTCGACGCCAGAACCCAGCAACATGGAAATATGCGAACAGGGCCACGGCGAGGTTAATGATATTGAGGAGTACTTCGAGCGGAGACGAGGCTGATATTTCGGAGAATGCGCTGCTTAGGAGAAAGTAGAGTGACGTGAGCAGGGATAGCAGGATCTGGTTAGGTACAGGATGTCAGTACTGAGTTAAGCACCCGCCCTGGAAACCCATAATGGCGAAACAGCCAAGCAGTAGTAGGAGGGACAAACTCACAGCGCCGAGTCCGCTTGCCTGCGTAATTCTTGTCTTGTAGAGCTGATGCTCGGCAGTGTTGCTTCACATGGCTGCCTTTTCGGATTTCTCCTCATATTTCCGTAGCGAGCTTATGGATTGATAGGATAGGTAAACACCGTATATGCTAGAGACAACCTGGAGTGTATAAAGGACACTCGAAAGACTCATCATGAGTCGAGGCGCAATTTGGTTCTCGGGTTGTACAAGTGGTTGTTGGATGGAAAAGCTGGGGTGGCGTATAATTTTATGGTCAGGAGATATCTCAGTACGAGGTTTGATTTGAATGAACAGTCAGCTGCGGCATTTGAGTGTTCTTGCATTTGGGACAAGAGGTGAGATGGTGAATTACTTATGTACAGTACCCCGCACTAAGTCTTCGGCTGCGCTCCCCAACCAAATCACCACCCCACCTGCATCAACCATTAAACCCTCAAATCAAGCTGGGGAACTCCAACATTTGGGCTGTTTATTTAGTAGTATATGATTTATAATTCCCCAATCAATATTTGGTATGCCAGCCCTCCGCTTTAATGACAGCTGCACATCTGCGTGGCATACTGGATATTAGCCCCTCCATTACCTTCTCCCGTAGATTCCCCCAGGCCTTCTCTAAAATCTGGAACAGTTGGATTTCAGCTTCCTCGCCTTTACCCTTCAGCGAATCCAGATCCGGATAAACTTTATAGGCCTCCTTCTTCAGTAGAGCTCAGAGGTTTTCGATTGGGTTCAAATCGAGGCTGTACGGAGGCCACTTCATGACCTCTATACCATTTTCCTGAAACCAAAGCTTCGATTTTCTGGCTCTATGTATCGAAGCATTATTCTGCATGAACACTAGTTCTGACTTTCATATGCCAGCCAAATTGTGATTCAAAATCTGAATGTAGAAGACTGCTGAATAGCCGTGTTTTTTGGATTCGAAGTTTCGATCGAGCAGGTATAAATTCGATCTTTCAGAACCTCAAAAAGCTTCTCAAATCATAATGGAAAAGGCCTTTTCATTGGAAATTTCCATTACTTTATCTCTATCTCATTTCTGTTTGAGAGTTTCAAACACTCATTCTCGTGTTTTACCTGATTCTCGAGTCACGAATGCCTCGTTCGACCAAATGACTTTTCTTCATTGATTCACAGTTCAATCTTTATGTTTTTTAGCCCATTTTAATCGAATCAGAGCAGCTTCAGGTGTTAATTTCGATCGCTTAAGAGCTAGTCAGTGAGAAATTTCGTGAGCTCGTAGTGTTGCGTTGAGAGTTCTCGCGTTCAAATCGATTTCGATGTTCGTTTTCAGCTGTCTTCAGATGATTTTAGGCTTCAATCGTAACTGATGTAACAGTATTCTAGCTGCTCAAGAAGTAATTGATATGAGTCTTTCTGATCTGAGTTCATTGACTTCGAAGAATGTTGTTTGAAGTCTTTTCAAAACGCTCTGAACAATGATTCGAGAAACGTTCAAATTCAGTTCTATTTGAGTGAGTTTTAGATCTAATTTAGCTTGTTCTGATATTTCATCTTTGATGAGCAAAGAAAGCTTCTTTCTAGAAGTCTTGTTATCAGAAATTGAAGTTAACGAAGCTCTTCTGAGCATTGTGAATGCAGTTGAAGAAGATGAATTGTTTTGAAGATACACGATTTTACGTGTTTTCGTGATCTAGTCGAAGACTTAGAAGTACTCTCGAGCTCATGCACGTTTTGATTTCGTGCACATTCTAAACTCAATTAGTAATCAATACTATTTTTATTATTATTTAATCATCATTCATAGAATCAAATTGCAATTAATATAAAGAGTTTTCGATATCTATATGAAGCTTTCAAGCTATAAGAATTAATCATTAAATTGCTTAGAAGCTTTGAATTGTCTTTCAGCTCGCGTAGATCTGATTTGACTAGACTCTCTTTTCATCTTCTCAATAGCAACAAAATCAGTGAATTGCTGTACTTTCATCTCTTTAGACTTCTTCTTTTGCTCTTTCTGAAGCTCTTTAGTCTTCAGCTTTTGCTTCTGAACTAGACGTCGTTGCTTCAATTTCTTCGCTCGTAGCTTCTTTTTTTGCTTCGCTTTCTTCTTTCGTTTCGTCTTCTTTTTTTTTCGTTTCATCTTTCTTTCAGCTATTAAACGCTGTTTCTCTAGCTTTCTAAGCTCTCTTTGTTTCTTTTCTTCAGTCTTTTGAATAGCAGCTTGCTGTTTCTCTTCGATTCTTTGAATTTAATGATCACGAGTCGTCTGAATCTTATTAGAACTAAAAAACATTTTCTTTGTCTCATCATTAATCTCTAAATCATCAAATAAAGACTTTTCACGTCGTCTGCAACTTCTTTCAATACGTACTGTTCATCAAAGATCTACATTTTCTGCTTTTAGAAGAGCAACATCTGTAGTAAGCTTTTTCATCGTATTGTTCAACTTATGAGCTTTCAAATCAATTACTTCTTTTACAACTGACTTCATTAATCATCAAATCTTTCTTCAATCAGCTTCTGACAATGCTGAAGAAGAAGAATGACTTGAAACAGATCTAGCGTTCGATTTAATCTGCTTTATGATCTGTGATGAATTGAAAGACAGCAATTCTGTCTTTTTTCATTCACTTTTTATGTTGACATGCGTGAAAGCAGCTTGATATGCAGATCAAAACAGATCAAAGAAGTCTCTTTTTGATATTCAAGAAAGTTCTTGACTCTTAAAGATTCAGTCGTTCAGATTTTGCGAGTAGTAATTGATCAAAGAATTGAATAAGCTCACATTCAGAGATTAAAGACGATGCGTAGAATGAGAAGAATATAAAGTCACGAGCATCTTGTTCTGCTCACATCAGTCAAGAAACTTCATGTTGATATGACTGTCATGCTCATCAACAAATAGAAGATAATAATTTCGTGAATTTTTGACTTTTGATCTCGTATTTCGATCAAATACGATAGTGAGTCAAGAGTAGATCAATTCATCGTTGATTCAGTCAGTAGCGAAGAAAGCAAAGAAGCAGAATTGCTCTTTGAAATCATATTCAGTAAGTCAGCTGTTCTGAATATTACCTGATATCGTCTGATAAATGATCGAAGAAAGTATATAGATCATATTCATGCAAATGATTGCAATCAAGATAATTCATTCTCTATTGTTGTCTTGATCAACATTCAGCAATTTGTCACTGTCAAGATGCTTTAAACTGAAGACTCTTCGAGTCTTTTGAAGCAGTTCAAGTAGAAAGTTCTTTTCATTCATATTGTATGTGTTTTTAGAAAGAATCTCATATTCTTTGATTTTTTGCTTTATTTACCCTTATATTAGTATGAAACTAAACGAAATGAAGACACTTACTAGATCAAAATAAAGCTGATATTGATATGCATTATCAGCTTTCTTTCGCTCTAAATCAGCTTCTTGTAGAAACTTTGACTGTAGTATATCTGAATGACGTCGAACGAACTCATAAGATCAGTTTTTGCCTGACTGTTTTTCAGATATATTATACGCAAAAACATGAATCATGACATTGAGAGAAGATATATCACGTTCGATAAGCTTGTTGATATAGCGAATAAGCTCTTTTTCTTGTTGACTCGAAAAAATTGACGTCGTTTGCTTGCTTTTCTTGACGAAGACGATTATATCTCTATGTCGTCGCGACAGCGTGCTTCGATTGATATTGAATTTCTTTGCAGTTGCAGTGTAGTTAAATGACTTTTGCAAAGCTAAATCTGCAAGCGCTGTCTCAATTGAAGTCATATTGAATTTGTAATTGATTTTTGAAGAAAGATGAAAGTAGTAAAGTGAGATGTGCACGAAATCAAAACATGCATCGAGTCGAGAATACTTCTAGTGCGAGATACTGTACATAGAACACGATTCGTTTCTATCGTCTCGACTCAGATCTCGTTCTCGTCAACGACAGCGCTAGAACTTCGATTAGTATTTTCACTTGTTTACATACAGTAGTTAATATGTACTTGAGATATTGATTTGTTTTTCGATGTGCTCGTCAATCAAACTTCGTATTTGATGATCGTATTTTTCAAATACGTCTTTCACATCAAAACTTGAGAATGATTTGATCATTCTAGTACTTAATCATTTCTTCATAGCTCAGAGTGCATCGCTGATAATATCGACTTGATTCGAAGTCTAAAAGCAATCGAAAAGAGCTTGCAAGAAGCATCGATCATTGTTTTAGTCTTCACATTTCATTCTGTCATGTTTTGCTTTCTGCAGTAAGTACAACAATTCATCAATCTCTATATTTGAAAGTTAAGACTAAATGTGTTCATATACGTATAATCAGCTCTTCATTAAAGATCAAACATCAAGAATTTCTGTTTGCTCTCTTCTTTGAAGAGATCTCATTCTGTTCTTCACCTCAAATTTATCAAACGATATAACTTTTCTTCATATGCAAGAAGTGTTATCAATTGACTAACGCGTCATTCTGCTACTTCTACTGTTTTCAGTCATGTGTCAATATTACAGATTGAGTAGACTGTTCAAGATTCATTGCTTCTCGATATAGCTGCGAACATATTTCGTGATATCGTTGTTCTTTTGCTGAAGAAACAGATGAAATCTTCGATCTGCTTGATCTTTGATAGTCGTCAGATTTGCTCGATTCGAAAAATTTCTCTGAAAGAAGATAGTGAATGTCATATGTGATTCTGACGAAGCAATAGTCAATTCAACGTCAAGCAGACTTCTTCAGATTGATTTCTCTGTCGCGATGATGAGCTGAAGCATCTTTATCGCGTATGAGAGATCTTGAAAGAAGATAATGTTTGCAGTATTGCTTGTATGAATTCGACTGATTGACGAGTTAGAGTGAATGCTTGAAGAAGCAGAGAAGAGTACTAGAAAGCTCATAATCACTAAAGATGAAAGAACGTTGTCAGTGAAAGTTGTTTGATGTCATAACTTTGCTTCAAACGTTCAGTGAGTGCTTTGTGCTTTCGATCGCTGTTTGATTCTCGTCTTTTCATCACAACTTTATTTTATTCTGCGTATTGAATAAAAATACATATGAAAGACTTGAGTTCAAGGCTGAGCAGTCTATGTCAACATTGTCATTGATATTCGCAAAAGTCGCTTGCGATGTTCATGTCAGACTGTCAAAATCGTATTGAATCTCATGAACTAGATTGTCATCTTCATCATAGTGTAATTCAAATTTCTGATCGCTGATGATCATGTTGACTTCATCTCATCTCTGAAAGTTCTCTGTAAGTATGAAGTTTGAAAATCATTTGAGGAAAAAAGCTCATCACTCATCTTATTGCTGCACGTCGTCAAATCAACGCTCGAACTCGTGAAAGATGTGATGTTGAGAGTATCGAGTGTGTCACTTTGTCTGTCATCGATCTCATCTGTATTGAATATTTCTTGCAATATGTCGAAAGAATCAATATAGAATATGTGATACTAGATTGACAGACTTAGCGCAAGAGAGCTTTCAATTTGAATTGAGATTTGATATCGTTGATCATGATGCTGAGTTTTTGTAACTTGCAATCATCATCAAAGTTTCATTTCTTACACTAATTGAAAGCTCAACATTGATATACGCTGCAGAAATTCATTGATAATTATTCAACTCAAGATTCTGAATCTTTTCACTAAAATGCTGATAATAGAGATGATAGATATAGTTCGCGTTCGTGATTCTCAGTTGTAGTACTGTCATGTCGCTATCATTGAAAGCTTCGCTTGAAGATGAGAAGTTTGATATCGATCTGTACGATAGAACAACACTCAATTAGCATGATGAGCGAAGCATAAAGATATTCGAACAGAGTCTACGTGAAGCCTCTTTTACTTTGAGTAAGAAGTATTATAAACGTAATAACTAGTGCTACAATAATTGTAACAAGAATATTGCAGAAGAACAGAAAGTGTTTTCGATTTCGTGTAAAAGCGTAAGCATCAAGTTCTTGAAAAAAGTCATCGTCATTAGAAGTGCGATGCTGAAAGACATTGATTCAACGTTTGAAGTTTGTACTGTTGTGACTGACTCTCATAGAACTCACAGAAAAAGATTGATTAAAGGCGTGAATCTTCTCTGCTGAGAAGATCTCAGACTCATGATTCTTTGCAGAAATCTCAATTTCGAAGAAGTAAGATTTTGAGAACAATGTTTCTGCATCTTCATGAAAATTCGACGAGTCGAGATTTCTTGAGCTTCTTGAGTAAGAAGAGTTTTCACTATGAATATTGAGCAATACATCTTTCATGACGAGACTGTAGACTTGATGAATGAGAAGAGCGCAAAATTCAGAAACTGATCAAAACATTTTGCAGATTGAAGAATCATAAAATCTTTACATGACGAGACACAATTCTTCGACTAGTGAGACTGAAAGAAGATCTCTCAGAGCTTTTGAAGAAAGATAGAAGCATGAAATATGATTCAACAACAATCAAAGACTAAGAAATCATAGACTGAGTACTTGTAAATAGTGCTTATTGCTACTAAGTACATCATGCGAAAGTGATCTTCTCTGTCTCATGAAGATATGAAGTCGAGAAATCTCTGACATTATTAAAGCGAGAGCAACTTGTAATTTGCTGTCGCAGTCTTCAAAGATTGATCTAGATCTTGCAAGTCATACGTTGATCAGCATATGATACTTCAGTCTCGAATCTTACAGACTACAGTATTTGACGTGAAAACTGAAAAGTGAATTATCGAACAAGCATTCAAACTGCTTCTAGTGTAGAATTTAGATCGCAGTCAAAGTACTCTTTTGTTTCTCATGTCTCAGATTAATGAAGTGAAGATGTGATAATTGTTTAAAGATGTATCTTTTGTACAAAGAAAGCTATCTACGTTTTCTGTTGCAATTAACGCTAGTTTCAACTAGACTAGCGAGCAATATTTCTAATTAAAAACTATGTTTCTATTTGAACAATTACTTCTTCTGCTTCTACTATTACTTTTACTTCAGCTTTTATTACTTCAACACAGTTTAGTGTCTTATGATTTTGTTGTCAATGAATTTAAGTAGTAATCTGCTATTTCTTGTATGAGCAGATAAAATCAATTCACAACAATTCTCAGTCACTTCATGCTAACAATATTAAGATATTGAAAATTTGCAAAATTCAATGAAATATCATACTTTAATAGTATCATGATTCTAGTCTTGTCAGATTTATTCTCGCTTTGTCATCTTGACTAGTCTTTATTGAGTTTAGCGTTAACTGAGAAATACACATATATAGTCAGCTTCTTTTCTGTAACTATCTTTCTTTCTTAGCATTTATCTTTTAGTTAAATGATACTTCTATCTGACTGTTATGATTCTAGCTACGCATCTATGTTGATAGCTATGTTGATGATTATGTTGATGACTATGTTTCTGACTATCGTTGATTGCTCATCACTAGACTATCAAGTTGTTTCAAAGTCAATTCTATTCAGAATTAGCTTATGTTCTTCTGAGTCATATAGATAGTCGATTCTTTTCTTCTAGATACTTTTCTTTCTTAGCATTTATATACTTGTTACATTACACTCATATGACTCGCTCTATGCTGACTTCTAACATTATATAAATGCTTCTTCGTTACAGACGAAGTGAAATAATCTGCATCGATTCTCAAGTGCTTCTGTCAACTCTTCAACTCACTATCAACATTTGATCTAGTCGACTTGCAATCATCAGCAACACTCACTTTCTTCTTTTCTCGTGCGCTGATCAGCGAGATTAAATAAACGATCGAAATCATTCGACTAGATCAAAGATCAGCGAATACATTGCTCATTCAAATTTGCAAGAAATTCTTTAAGTTTGATGAGCATTCAAATGAGATCAGTCATAGAACTGCGTGAAGTCTCTATTTCAAAGAGCAATCAAAGAGATCAGTCTAGAACTGCATGAAGTCTCTATCTCAATGAGCAAACTCTCAGTGAGTCTGCTTCAATGACATCGTCAATGCAATGATCTTCTCATCGCTTTATCTATCAGTGAATCGATTCATCTATCAGTTCACGTGCAACTAGTGAGTCTGTTTCAATGACATTTATTCTCAATGCAATGATTTACAAGCACATCACTCTATCTATCAGTGAATCGATTCGTCTATCAGTTCACATGCAACTAGTGAGTCTGCTTCAATGACATCTATTCTCAATGCAATGATCTACATGCTCTCATCGTTCTACTCATCAGTGAATCTGATCATACATTCACGTGCAACTAGTGAGTCTGCTACAATGACGAGTTCAAAGTCGATCTCTTCAATGAGCAAGTCGATCAGTGAGTCTGCTTCAATGACATCGTCAATGTAATGATCTTCTCATTGCTCTATCTATCAATGAATCGATTTGTCTATCAGTTCACATGCAACTAGTGAGTCTGCTACAATGACGAGCTCAAAGTCGATCTCTTCAATGAGCAAGTCGATCAGTGAGTCTGCTTCAATGACACTTCTATCTTGCATAGTGAGTCTGCTACAATAGACATTTCGATTCTACACAAGACTAAGAAAATACATTCATGCAAATATGAATTGTTGAAGAGAGAAGATACTGTTACGATTCTAGCTACGCATCTATGTTGATAGCTATGTTGATGACTATGTTGATGACTATGTTTCTGACTATCATCAATCACTCGTCACTAGACTATTGAGTTGTTTCGAAGTCAACTCTATTCAGAATTAGCTTATGTTCTTCTGAGTCATATAGATAGTCGATTCTTTTCTTCTAGATACTTTTCTTTCTTAGCATTTATATACTCGTTACATTACATTCATATGACTTGCTCTATGCTGACTTCTAACACTGACTTGCTTTAAACAGATCTTTAACATTAAATAAATGCTCATCAACTACTCTGCTATTGATGAATAAATGATATGAAACAATCTATTCAGTAAGAAAAATTTGTAAGAGATTCTTCAAATTTGCATCATCATCATTCTATTCACAAGAAATTCTTCAAATATAGCATTCAATTATTATTTGAAATTCACAAGAAATTCTTTGAATTTTCACTCATCAAAAAACATCAATTCAAAACATCAATCTTTCATTTATTCTTATCTCAACAACTTTTATCTTCTCTCATCATGATACACAACGTTGAATTAGTTGAGTCTCAAACAACTCATCTGCTTAAAAGCATTGTCAATAAAAGAGTTTCACTTCTACTCATTAATGCTTTAATTGAAGTTGAGAAAGCTGTCATTGCATGAAACATAAACATCGAAAAACAACTGTTTCATTGAGTCAGCAATCAACTCAGCGAAGTCATCAATATGCTGAACGAGCTTTGAAGTCAGCGAAACTTGATTTTACAACTTAATGAACATTGACTTCTCATATAAGATGATCACAAAAAGAGAGCGAAACAATTAAAAGTCATTTTTGATAAAAAATGATGAGTCAGAGAAAAAGATCAATCAGTTACAAGACAAGCAATTGAACTTCAGAGTGAAACAATGTCAAGCTGATCAATCTATGTCTCATCAAGATACTCAGTCAACTGAGCAACAAGTCAATTAGAAAGTTGAATGAAGCTTAACTTTCAAAGCTCACTTTCAACAAGAATCTTCTACTTTATCTGAAAATGAAAACAATCATCACAAGTTCATTAAGCTTTTGAATTCACTCATCTTCATCAAAACAGATGATTCTATTTGAAAGACATGAAACATCAAAATAACTGATAAGCTCAATATCAATGTAAATCATTATTTTACTGAAAAAATTCATATTGTTTATGTAATTTTTAGACTAAAAAATGATGCTGATCAGCAAATTTATGCTTTTTCATTCTATCAGTCACTATCAGAGCTACTGAAATATTTGAAAGAAATTTATGAAGATCAGAATCTGATTTGAAAGTGTCGTTGCAAATACGTTGCTCTGAAGCAGATCAACAAGTCTTTCAGCTCTTTTTATTTAAAATTCACTAAAATATTTAACTTTCTGAACTACGACAATATCATTCTGATGAACGACATTCAGAATAAAATCAACAATTATTTTCAAAATGTATTATCAGTTTGTCTCATAAAGTTTAGTTCACTTGATAAGCTCAAGATCTTTCTTCAAGATGTAAATAACAAACAACAAGTCAATTATCAGCTACATAATGAGTAATGAACAGTCAAATTAATAACAGCTTCAAAAAACATTTTATTTCTTTATTGACATTAGTCTTAACTACTAGCTATGTTCAATTTGCTACTTTTTTCATTCTTGAATTCATTCATAATTTTTAAAAAAATGATAGTGATAGATTTTAGTGCTTTTAGCGATTAATATTTCAAATATTCATTTAATTTTATGTCTCAGATTTGTGTCACTTTTAGCTGAGACATATTTATAAAAGCATTAATATTTTCAACATCTTTAGCATTTCTAACATTCTCATAAGCGCAGTATGCATCTTTATCATTTAATTCAATAAACATGACTATTTTAACATTTGTAACATTGATACATAGTTGCAATGTTGAATAATTAATGATTGATTTGACTATCTAAATAATAGCTATTTAATATATGCATTGAAAAAGTCAATGAGAAAGTCAATGAGAAAGTCAATGAGAAAGTTAATGAAAAAGTTAATGAGAAAGTTAATGAGAAATTTAATGAGAAAGTTAATAAAGAAGTTAATGAGAAAGTTAATAAAGAAGTTAATGAGAAAGTTAATAAAAAAGTTAATGAGAAAGTTAATGAGTAAACTAAAGAAGTAAAGAATCATGTAGAATGATTGATAAAGTTGTGTTTGAAGCTTGATGAAAAGTCATGTAGAAAGTCATGAAGAGAATCATGTAAAAAGTCATGTAGAAAGTCATGTAGTAAAAAGATTAGTAAATGACTTGATCAAAAGATCAGTAGAAAGCTTACTAGTAGAAAGATCAATAAAAAGATTAATTCATCAAAAAATCAGTAGAAAGCTCACTAAATGACTTGATTGAAAGATCAGTAGAAAGATCAATGAAAATGCTTGATAGAAAAACATGAAGAGTGCTTGATAGAAAGTCATGAAGAATGCTGAGTAAAGAATCATGTAGAAAGCATTGTTTGATTCATGTTATGCGTTCAATCGACACGTATTTTGAAGCATGTAGAATGTTTAATAGAGTGTTTGATAAAAAGCTCAGTCAATAGCTCAATAAATAACTCAGTAGAAAGATCAATAAAAAGATTGATAGAAAGATTGATAGAAAGATCAGTAGAAAGCTCACTAAATGACTTGATCAAAAAATCAGTAGAAAGCTCACTAAATGACTTGATTGAAAGATCAGTAGAAAGCTCACTAGTAGAAAGATCAATAAAAAGATTCATTGAAAAATCAGTAGAAAGATCAATGAAAAGCTCAGTAGAAAGCATTGTTTGAAGCATTGTTTGACATGTTTTGTGCACTTAATCAACGCATTTAATAAAGCGTTTGATAAAGCATTTAATAGAAAGTTCAATAAAGAGTAAATAAATGAGTAAAGTGAAGAGTAAATGAGTAAGTAAAATGATGAGTAAATGAGCAAGTAAATGAGCAAGTAGAATGAAAAGTAAATGAGCGAGTAAAGTGAAAAGTAGATGAGCGAGTAGAATGAAGAGTAGATGAGCGAGTAGAATGAAGAGTAGATGAGCGAGTAAAGTGATGAGTAAATGAGCGAGTAAATGAGCAAGTAGAATGAAAAGTAGATGAGCAAGTAGATAAATGAGTAAATGAGTGAGTAAATGAGCGAGTCAATGAGCAAGTAAATAAATGAGTAGTAGACTGAATGCAATGAAAGAAACGAAAGTGATGAAAGCGATGAAAGCAATGAAAGCAATGAAAGTGACAAAAGTGCAATTCAGTTCAATGATATATAAACAAATGCAGATTCAGTTCAACAACATATGAAATGATTGCAAATTTTATTCATAAAATCTGATCATATTCAGATGAGCTCAGCTAAAATCTTGACTTTATTTCACTTTAAGCAAAAAATGTTTCTTTAGCTAAACTCAATAATTCAGTTCACTTTTTAAACTGCAAATGTCTGAATGATCAAGAATATCAATCATTTGCTTCAACTGCAAAGTATCAAATCATCTTTCAAAGAACTGCTCTCAGCTGAAGATTAATACTTCAACATTTCATGCATTCATCTTTTATTTCAATGAGATCATTATGTCAAAAGAAGAGAAGAAATTATTTACAAAGAAATTAAAGAATGAGATAAAAAACTAGTGACTTTCATTAAAAATGTGATGAAAGATGTATTAATTTCTTCAACAATGAGCAGTTTAAATGATTTCTTTGCTTCAAAATCTTTAACTATTGAATGTGTACTATCTAGCAATGAAATTAGTTACTCATTAAAATCATTGATTGACACTGAAGCAGCTGACTATTTGTTCATTGATAAATTAATCGCGCAGAATGTTTATGATTATTTGCAAATTAAATCTTTATCTTTAATTAAGCTCAAATCAATAAGAGAATTTGATGATCATTATGCAAAAAAGCTCATTACTCATGCAATTTATTTAAATCTGACTGTTCAAGATCATATAAAACGTTTCACTTTTATGCTGATTACTTGATTGAATCAGCATCAAATGATTCTTGAAAAAACATAAATGAACAAGATCAAGATGACTATTGATATAAAAGATGATTGTTTTCAATTTTCTAGTTTTGAAACTTCTATCAAAGCTTTTATCAAAGCTCATTCAACTGTTCTTTCAAGCAAGAAAATCGCGATAAAACAGAAGAGTTTAATCTTTACTTAAATATTAAAGAGATTTATTTTTTCTGTTGTCACTCAACTCAGCGAGAAGTCATCTTCATTCAGTAAAATCATGAAATCATTTAGTTTAATCAACTTTGCTTCATGTTTTGATTCAATGAACATAGAAATGATAGAGATTGCAACATATAAATCACTAGTCAAATAATTAAATGTTACTACTTTCGTGATCATCATCACGAAAATTGATTGACTTCTAAAAACAGCTAGAAATACACTTGAAGATGTAAATTTATAAGAGCTTTCATATGAAGAAATCTTGAAAGAAGTCAAAATTAAGCTTTCTTTGAAATATCATGATTATTTAAACATGTTTGATCAAGCGATGACTGATCAACTATCTTCTCATTATTTCTATGATCATAAAATTGAGTTGATTGATGAGAAAACATTTTCTTGAAGTCGTTTCTATCATATGTCTGATTACAAGCTTCAAAAGATGAAGAATTATCTGATTAAACATTTGAATAAGAACTTTATATTTTCTAGCTTGATTTCATACACTTCACTCATACTATTCATTGAAAAGAAAGATGATAGTCTGCGTTTCTGCGTTAATTATAGAAAGCTCAATGCTTTGATTAAACAAAATCGCTATTCTCTATTCTTAATAAACGAAACTTTCACTCATATTCAAGATAGCAAGTATCTGATTCAATTGAATATAATAGTCATCTTCAACAAATTATGCATGCATTCAAAAAGCGAAGATTTGACTATCTTTATTATCTTTTTTGATTTTTACAAATATCACGTGATGTCTTTTAAATTAATCAATAATTCAACTTTCTATCAACACTATATGAACAATGTACTGTTTAACTATTTACATCAGTTTTGTCAGATTTATTTAGATGACATTATCATTTACAACAAAATACTGAAGAAACATAAGAAATATGTACGACTAGTTCTACATAAACTACAAGAAATTGATCTACAAATGAATATAAACAAATGCAAGTTTCATGTTCAAGAGATCAGCTTTTTAAAACTATTGCTATTCATTGAGAAATTGAAGATGAATTTTTAAAAGATACAAGCAGTTATTGAATGATTTACTTCTACAAATCTCACTCAGATGCAGTTCTTTATTGATTTCTGCAATTTCTATCGTTGCTTTATAAAGAACTTCTCAAAGATTGTTTAATCAATGATTCAACTCATTCAAAAAAAGATGATATTTGAATGAAATCATGCTTGTCAAATGATTTTTGATCATATGAAGAAATAAATGATCAAAGCATTTATTCTTCATCATTTTGATCAGAATAAAAAGACTATTCTTGAAACAGACTCATTCAACTACGTCAATGATGATATACTTTCTCAATATGATGATGAAGAAACATTGCATTTAATAATTTACTACAGCAAGAATCTGAGTCTCGCTGAGTGCAATTACAAAATTTATGATAAGAAGTTACTAATGATCATTCAAGCATTTAAGCATTGATAATCTGAGCTGAAATTGACTGAGTTATCAATTAAAATATTCATTGATCATCAAGCTTTGACATCATTAATGAAGAATAAACAGCTGAGTAAACGTCAGATGCATTGAATTCAAAAACTCGTTAACTTCAACTTTAAAATCATATATTACTCAGATAAATAAAACATCAAAGCTGATGCATTAACTCATCAAGTCGATTCAATTTCTAGAAGCTTTAAGAATAAATGATGTTGTTATCAATGAACTATGATTCTGATGTTGAATTGAATGAAAATCGCTGATCTGAAGAAGAAAGAGAATGATGAATCAATTTATTGATTGATTTTAAAAGTTAATAAAATCAATGAGAATTGTATTTTACTTCGTGAAGTTGTATTAAAAAATGAAGCTCAATATGAAAATATTAAATTAAGAAATTGTTGAGTTCAGAATGAAATACTATATTGAGATGATCTTTTATGAGTTTTCTTTGATGAGCATCTTCAAATGAAGTTAATTCAAGAAGTTCATGATCAATCTTTTATTGATCATTTTGAAATTCTTAGAATAATGAAAGCAATAAAAAGATACTACTATTGATTCTTAATGCAAAAGACAATAAATAGATATATTCAAAACTGCTACATTTATCAATGATCAAAAACTTCTTAAAATAAATTCAATAAATTACTACATTTTCTACTCATACTCAAACAGCAATGAAAGAACATAGTCATGAATTTCATCATTGATTTATCTTCTTTTGAAGACAAAAACATCATACTAACAGTGATATATAAACTGTCAAAGAAATGACATTATATCTCTTGTTTTACTGATGACAAAGAAATCACAGCAGAAAAAACAGTTAAGCTAATGCTTCAGTGAATATATCAAATACATGATTTACTCAATTTCATTGTTTCAGATCAAGACTTTCAATTTATCTTCATTTTATGAAAGTTTTTTTGCAAAAGATTGAGCATTAATTTTCAACTATTCACTGTTTATCACTCTCAAATCAATGATCAAAGTGAATGAATCAATCAAAACATTGAAAAATATCTTTGATTCTTCTGTTCATACATGCAGAATGACTGAGTTAAGCTACTACTCATGATTGAGTTTGTTAATAATAATGCTTTGTTCTCAATCATTTTCTCAATCATTTTCTTTTTAAACAAAGACTTTCATTCTTGTATGAACTTTTAAACTCAATATAATTGAATATGAAAGTTCTTGTAAATGCTTGCAAGCAACTAAAGTCAAGAATACATCTCAACATATAAATAAAATCTTGACGTTTGCTCGTGAATCTTTAGTCAAAACAAGAGAACAAATGATTCAACAAACTAATAAGCATAAAAAAAAAGTTGATTATAAGATTGAATCAAAGATGTTTCTGAATGAATGAAACATCATTACAGCGAAATCTTTCAAGAAGTTAGACAACAAAATGCTCAATCTCTTCATCAATCTAGATCTCATCGACTCATCATATAAGCTAAAATTATCAGAGACTATGCATGTTCATGATATATTTCACTCTGATCTGCTTCATCTCATCATCAATGATCTTTTATCTGATCAAAAGAATGAATTTCTCAAGTCAATAATGATAAATGATGAAGATGAATGAAAAATCAATGATATATTGAATTTTCATTGATATCAAAAATAACTTCAGTATAAAGTCAAATGAAATTGTTAGAGATCAGCATAGAGCGAGTCATATGAGTGTAATGTAACGAGTATATAAATGCTAAGAAAGAAAAGTATCTAGAAGAGAAGAATCGACTATCTATATGACTCAAAAGAACATAAGCTAATTCTGAATAGAGTTGACTTCGAAACAACTTGATAGTCTAGTGACGAGCGATCGACGATAGTCAGAAACATAGTCATCAACATAGTCATCAACATAGCTATCAACATAGATGCGTAGCTAGAATTGTAACAGTATTCTTTCTCTTCAACAATTCATATTCACATGAATGTATTTTCTTAATCTTGTGTAGAATCGAAATGTTTATTGTAGCAGACTCACTAGAAGAGAATTGACTAGCTCATCGAAGAGATCGATTGTGATCATGTCATTGAAGCAGACTCACTGCTGATTCAGATCTACTACATAGTAGAACTTGTTTCATTCATTGATTGATTCAATCAAGAGATCAATCATTGTTCATCATTGTAGCAGACTCATTGTTGAGATTTCGATATAGAAACAAGCTCATGAATTTGCTTGTTATCAAAGATGATCATGTCATTGAAGCAGACTCACTAGTTGACTTGCTCATTGAAGAGATCGACTTTGAGCTCATCATTGTAGCAGACTCACTAGTTGCACATGAATATTTAATCAGATTCACTGATGAATAGAGTGATGAAGATAGCTGAGTCATTGCATTGACAAAAGATGTCATTGAAGCAGACTCACTAGTTGCACGTGAACTCGATGACGAGTCAGATTCACTGATAGATAGAGTGATGAAAATGAATAGATCATTGCATTGAGAATGTTGTTGAAGCAGACTCACTGAGATTTCAATATAGAAACAAGCTCAAAGATTTGCTTGTTGTTGAAGACATTATCATGTCATTGTAGCAGACTCACTAGTTGCACATGAATATATGATCAGATTCACTGATGAGTAGAATTGTTAGAACACGATTCGAGTTGAGACAGAAACTATGATGAATAGAACGTAGTTCGTAGCATGATGAATTCTGAACTAGTAAAAATCATGATCACATGCTAATGATTCATTATATGAAATCATTGAGATCATGAAGCGACTTTCATGATTCAGAATCTGAGTCAACGAAGTCACTCAGCGACTCAGACGATCGCACGAATCTTCTATGTCTATATAACGATGATCGTTTTCTTAGATAGAAGCTTCGTGCTCAACTCATGTAAGTAGTCAATACATATTATTGTCTCAGCTATCTTCAGATCTCAAGTCTAGTAATAGTGATTACTGTTTGATCTCTGTATATATCTTGTGTTGTTAAAGAAACAATCATTACACTTTGAGCATCACTTTTTCACAAGATATTAGAGACGTTCATTTCTTTCAATCATGTCTAGTCAGTCAGAACGAGTCACGTCTAGTCAAGAAGCAAGCATCTTCAGCGCAGATAAAATCAAGATCTCAACATTGAACTTGTATCACGACGACAGAGATAAACTCGAAGCATATCTAGTACAGATAGAGCTATACATCAAACGACACTCATCTCAGTTCAAGTTCATCGAGAACAAAGTACTCTTTGCATTCATCTATCTAAGAAATAATGCATTCACATGATTTCATCACTATCTAACGAATTATCTGCAGAAGAAATCAAAAGAATGAGAAGAAGAAATTAATATGATATTTCGAGATTCTCAGACGTTTGAAAAACGTCTAAGAAAAGTATTTGAAGACATTGACAAGAAATGCACAGCGAAACGACAGTTGTACAATCTACGACAGAAAATCTTTGCAGTGACTTATTCAATCAGCTTTCAGCATATTGCAATGAATACAAAATGAGACGATGCAGCTCTCATCAGTCAGTTCTATCAAGAACTACGAGAGAAAGTCAAGAATGAAATTGTCAGAATTGATAAACTCGCTAACTTGCAGAAAATGATATTCAGAGCAGTGATAATTGATAACAGACAGTACGAGAGACATCTGAAAAAAGATAAAGAATTGACTATGTCAGTAGTATTGAGTCGAAAGTTCAAGAAGAAACGACGACAGTCATACTACAATTCTCAATCTATGAAGCTAGATGCAACTTGAAAGATATCAATGAATGCTCGCGATAAAACAGTTCAACAGAGCAAGACATGTTATACATGCAAAAAGCTGAGTCATTATTCTAAGAATTGTACTCAGAACAAGTACAAAAACAAGTTGAAGTCTTATGACAAGCAAGACAGATCTTTCGCAGCAACGAAAAAAGATCAGAAAGACAAGCATCAAGCATTGTCATAAACAGCGTGTTACAAGAACAACTGTCGCACTCATCTGAGTGACAAGAAAGATTTCGAATGATACTCAAAACTCTCATGAAAGAATCGTTTCTACGCAGCAACTCATCATCAATCAGAAATACATGATGAGAATAGTGATGAAAGTTCGTTCACTATGATCGCGAAATCAGAGATTTTCTGTTAGAGATCAGCATAGAGCGAGTCAATATGAGTATCATTTAACTAGAAGATAAATGCTAAGAAAGAAAGATAGCTACAGAAAAGAAGCTGATTACATATGTGTGTTTCTCAGTCGACGCTAGACTCAATAGAAACTAGTCAAGATGACAAAGCGAGAATAAATCTGACAAGATTAAAAGACTGAGTCTGACAAGGCTAGAATCATGACATTACTTTCTTCTTTGACAATTCATGTTCACATGAATGTATTTTCTGCTCGATTCGATTGATTGTTCAATCATGATTTCACAGATTCAGACTCATTAAATTCTGATTGATTGAATAGTTGAAAGCGCTTCTAGCGCGATTTGTTCGAATATTGAATATGAAAATCGTCAACTATCTTCTGAGCATTCATAAATTTGTCGTCATCAGCGTTGTATCAATTGAGATCATTGTCATAGTCATTTCATTTGACTCTATACTGAAGTCGTCTTCGATATTGACGAGAATTCAATATATCGTCGATTTCTCATTCGTCTTCGTCGTTTATCACTATTGAATCTGAAAGTTCATTCTTTTGATCAGGCAAGAGATCGTCGACGACAGAGCGAAGCAAATCAGAATGAAATACATCATGAACACGCATAGACTCTGATAATTTCAGTTTATATGAAGAGTCGATGAGATCTAGATTGATGAAAGAATCGAGCATTTTGTCATCTAGCTTCTTGAAAGATCTTGCTGTAACGATGTTTCTTTCATTCAGAAACATCTTTGATTTGATCTTGTAATCAACTTCTTTTCTATGTTTATTGACTTGTTTCATCATTTGTTCTTGTGTTTTGACTAGCGACTCGCAAGCAAACTTCAGTGTTTTGTTCATATGTTCAGATATATTCTCGACTTTAGTCGTCTGCAAGCGTTCACGAGAACTTTCATATTCGCTGACATCGAGTTCAAAGCTCATACGAGAATGAAAGTCTTTGTTTAGAAAGAAAGAAATCGAGAAGATGACTGAGAACAGAGCATTATTGTCGACGAACTCGATCATGAATAGTAGCTTAGCTCAGTCATTCTGCATGTATGAACAGAAGAATCAAAGATATCTTTCGACGTTCTGATTGACTCATTCACTTTGATCGTCGATTTGAGAGTGATAGACAGTGAATAATTGAAGGTTAATGCTCAGTCTTTTGCAAAGAAACTTTCATAGAATGAAGATAAATTGAGAGTCTCGATTCGAAACAATGAAATCGAGTAAATCGTGTATTCGATATATTCACTGAAGCATTAGCTCAGCTGTTTTTTCTGCTGTGATTTCTTCGTCATCAGTAGAACAAGAAATATAGTGTCGTTTCTTTGTCAGTCTACATATCACTGTTAGTATGACGTTTTTGCCTTTCGAAAAAGATAAGTCGATGATGAAATTCATGACTATGTTCTTTCATTGCTGTTCGAATATGAGTAGAGAATGTAGTAGTTCATTGAATTTATTTCAAGAAGTTTTTGATCACTGACAAATGTAGCAGTTTCAAATATATCGATCTATTGTCTTTTGCATTGAAAATCAATAGTAGTATCTTCTTATGATCTTCATCGTTCTGAGAATTTCGAAATGATCAATAGAAGATTGATCGTGAACTTCTTGAATTAGCTTCATTTGAAGATGCTCATCGAAGAGAACTCATAGAAGATCATCTCGATATAGTATTTCGTTCTGAACTCGACAATTTCTTAATTTAGTATCTTCGTATTGAGCTTCATCTTTTAATACGACTTCACGAAGTAGAATACAATTCTCGTTGATTCTGTTAATCTCTAGAATCAATCAATAAATTGATTCATCGTTCTCTTTCTCTTCTAGATCAGCAATTTTCATTCGATTCAACGTGAGAATTGTAGTTCGCTGATAGCGACATCATTCATTCTCGAAGCTTCTAGAAACTGAATCGACTCGACGAGTCAATGCATCGACTTTGATGTTTTGTTTGTCTGAACGATACATGATTTTGAAGTTGAAGTCGACGAGCTTTTGTACTCAGCGCATTTGACATCTACTTAGCTCTTTATCTTTCATTAATGATGTTAAAGCTTGATGATCAGTGAACATCTTGATGAGTAGCTCAGTCAATTTCAGCTCAGATCATCAATGCTTGAAGACACAAATGATTGTTAGTAATTTCTTGTCATAGATCTCGTAATTGCACTCAGCGAGACTCAGATTCTTGCTGTAGTAGATCATCGAATGCAATGTTTCTTCGTCGTCATACTGAGAAAGTATGTCATCATTGACGTAGTCGAATGAGTCTGTTTCAAGAATAGTCTTTTTATTCTGATCAAAATGACGAAGAATAAAAGCTTCAGTCATTCGTTTCTTCATATGATCAAAGATCGTTTGACAAGCTTGATTTCATTCAAATATCATCTCTTTTTGAGTTAGTTGAATCAGAGAATGAACAATCTTCGAAAAGTTCTTTATAAAACGTCGATAGAAATTGCAGAAGTCGACGAAGAACTGCATCTGAGTGAGATTTGTAGAAGTAGATCATTCGACTACTGCTTGTACTTTTCTGAGATTCATCTTTAGTTCTTCGATGAATAGCAATAGTCTCAGAAAGAAGATCTTCTGAACATGAAACTTGCATTTGTTTATATTCATCTGAAGATCGATCTCTCGTAGTCTATGTAGAACTAGTCGTACGTGTTTCTTATGTTTCTTCAGTGTTTTGCTGTAGATGATAATGTCATCTAGATAAATCTGACAAAACTGATGAAGATAGTCAAATAGCACATCGTTCATATAGTGTTGATAGAAAGTCGAGTCGTTGATTAATTCAAAAGACATCACGTGATATTTGTAGAAATCAAAAGAGGTAATAAAGATAGTCAAATCTTCGCTTTTCAAATGCATGCGTAGTTTGTTGAAGACGACTATTATATTCAATCGAGTCAGATACTTGCTATCTTGAATACGAGCGAGAGTTTCGTCTATTAAGAGTAGAAGATAGCGATTTCATTTGATCAAAGCATTGAGCTTTCTATAATCGACGCAGAAACGCAGACTATCGTCTTTCTTTTCGATGAATAGTATGAGCGAAGCGTATGAGATTGAGCTAGAAGATATAAAGTTCTTATTCAGATGTTCAATCAGATAATTCTTCATCTTTTGAAGCTTGTAATCAGACATATGATAGAGACGACTTCGAGAAGACGTTCTCTCGTCGATCAACTCAATTTTATGATCGTAGAGACGATGAGAGAGTAGTTGATCAGTCATCGCTCGATCAAACACATCTAGATAGTCATGATATTTCGAAGAAAGCTTAGCTTTGACTTCTTTCAAGATCTCTTCGTGTGAAAGCTCTTGTAGATTTACATCTTCGAGTTTATTTCTAGCTGTTTTTAGAAGTCGATCGATTTTCGTGACGATGATCGCGAAAGTAGTCACATTCGATCATTTGACTAGTGATCTATATGCTGCAGTCTCTATCATTGCTATGTTCATTGAATTGAAAGACGAAGCGAAGTTGACTGAACTAGATGATTTCACGATTCTATTGAATGAAGATGACTTCTCGCTGAGTCGAGTGACAACAGAAGAGATAGATCTCTTTAGTATTTGAGTAGAGATTGAACTCTTCTGTTCTATCGCGATTTTCTTGCTCGAAAGAACAGTCGAATGAGCTTTGATAGAAGCTTTGATATGAGCTTCGAAACTAGAAAATTGAAGACGATCATCTTTCATATCAATAGTTATTTCGATCTTGTTCATTCATGTTTTTTCAAGAATCATTTGATGCTGACTCAATTAAGTAATCAGCATAAAGACGAAACGTTTCATATAATCTTGAACAGTCAGATTCAAATAAATTGCATGAGTAATAAGCTTTTTTGCATAATGATCATCGAATTTTCTTATTGACTTGAGCTTGATTAAAGATAACGATTCAATTTGCAAATGATCACAAACATTCTGCGCGATTAATTCATCAATGAACGAATAGTCAGCTGCTTCAGTGTCAATCAATGACTTTAATGAGTAACTAATTTCATTGCTAGATAGTACACATTCAGTAGTCAAAGATTTCGAAACAAAGAGATCATTTGAGCTGCTCGTTGTTGAAGAAATTAACACATCTTTCATCGCGTCTTTGATGAAAGTCACTAGTTTTTTGTCTCATTCTTTGATTTCTCTGTAAATAATTTCTTCTCTTCTTTCGACATGATGATCTCATTGAGACGAGAGATGAATGCATGAGATGTTGAAGTACTAGTCTTCAGCTGAGAACAGTTCTTTGAAAGATGATTCGATACTTTGCAGTTGAAGCAGATGATTGACATTCTTGATCATTCAGATTCGAGAATGAAAAAAGTAATGAGTTGAACATAGCTAGTAGTCGAGACTGAAGCTGATGTCGACGAAGAAACAAAACGTTTTTTCGAAGCTGCTATCGATTTGACTGTTCATTGCTCGTCACGTAGCTGATAATTGACTCGTTGTTTGTTATTCACATCTTGAAGAAAGATCTTGAGCTTATCAAGTGAGCTAAACTCTATGAGACAAACTGACAACGCGTTCTGAAGACGATTATTGATTTTATTCTGAATGTCGTTCATCAGAATGATATCGTCGTAGTTCAGAAAGCTGAATATTCTAGTGAATTCTGAATAGAAAGAGCTGAAGAGCTTGTTGAGCTGCTTCAGAGCAACGTATTTGCAACGACACTTTTGAATCAGATTCTGATCTTCGTAAATTTCTTTCAGATGTTTCAGTAGCTCTGATAGTGACTGATAGAGTGAGAAAGCATCAACACGATGCTTTGCATAGATTTGCTGATCAGCATCGTCTTCTAGTCTGAAAATCACATAGACAATACGAATCTTTTCAGTAGAATAATGATTCGCGTTGACATCGAGCTTGTCAGCTATTTTGATGTTTCATGTCTTTCAGATAGAGTCATCTGTTTCAATGAAAATGAGTGAATTCAAAAGCTTGACGAACTTGTGATGATTGTTCTCGTTATCGAATAGAGTGAATGACTCTCGTGAGCTTCGAAAACGTTGATCGACTTCAGAGATCGATGAGATCTCTTTCTGATTGACTTGATGCTCGACTGACTGAGTCTCTTGACGAGACATAGATCGATCAGCTTGACGTTGTTTCGCTCTGAAGTTCAATCGCTCATCTTGTAACTGATGAATCTTTTTCTCTAGCTCATCATTCTTATCAAAAGCAACTTCTAGTTGTTTTGCTCTCTTTTTGTGATCTTCTTGTACAAGAAGTCAGTGTTCATTGAGTTGTAAAGTCAAGTCGCGCTGACTTCGAAGCTCGTTCAGCATATTGATGACTTCGTTGAGTTGATTGCTGACTCAATGAAACAGTTGTTCTTCGATGTTTATGTTTCATGCAATGACAGCTTTCTCAGCTTCGACTGAAGCATCGATGAGTAGAAGTGAAACTCTTCTATTGACAATGCTTCTGAGCAGATGATTTGTTCGAAACTCAACTGACTTGACATCACGTGTCATGATGAGAGAAGATAGAAGTTGTTGAGATAAGAGTAGATGAGAGATTGATGTTTTGAATTGATGTTTTTTGATGAGTGAAAATTCAAAGAATTTCTTGTGAATTTCAGATAATAATTGAGTGCTTTATTCGAAGAATTTCTTGCGAATAGACTGATGAAAATGAATGTAGAATCGAAGAATTTCTTGCAATTTAAAATGATGATGCAAATTTGAAGAATTTCTTGCAAATTTTTCTTACTGAATAGATTGTTTCATATCATCTATTCGTCGATAGCAAAGTAGTAGATGATGAGCATTTATCTAATGTTAGAAATCAGCATAGAGCGAGTCAATATGAGTGTCATTTAACTAGAAGATAAATGCTAAGAAAGAAAGATAGCTACAGAAAAGAAGCTGATTACATATGTGTATTTCTCAGTCGACGCTAGACTCAATAGAAACTAGTCAAGATGATGAAGCGAGAATAGATCTGACAAGACTAGAAGATTGAGTCTGACAAGACTAGAATCGTGACATTTTTGACAGCAAAGCATATGACTTGAACAGGTTGAACAGCATTGAAGAAGCTATTCATCAAGCAGTTGAAGAAGAAAGTCGACTTAGCGAAACTCTATGAGCATTCACTATCACAGTAGAAGACGTTCTCGATCAAGAAGAGAATCGTCTTGAAGTAAAGAAAGATTTCAGAAAGCTTACAAGTCAAGCAAGCTTCATAAGCATGTACAACGAATTGTACACTCTCTTTAAGCAGAAAGAGAAAGATTTTTCACAGCGAATGCAACAGATCAAGAATGATATACATCAAGCTATTTATGACACTACGCAAGATGAGTCGATTGCATCGCGCAAAGATATTCGATATCGTGACATAGTCACGAAGAAGTCACTCACGAAAGTCAAGTTCATCAAACAAGAAGAATATGTACTTTCTGATGAAGATCACATACTCAGAGAGCTTAGACAGATGACAGAAGTCATCAGAGAAAGATTTGATCTGTGTAATTCTAAGAAATATTCACTTAAGAAGATCAATTCAAATCAATTTCAGTACATAGAACAAGTATTGAAAGAAAGAGCTTCTAGTTCAAAAAACTAGAAGACTCTTTGATCGACAGATCATCGAAGAAGTCTAGTCGAAGATTGAAAATCGAAAGCATATTTGTTTTCATCAGTGACTTGTTGCAGTTACGAGTATGAATCAAGATTAATGATCACGCAGCATGATTATTCATAGACAGTGACTGCACAGAGAATTACATATTTTCAGAATTTGCTAAAGAAGCGCAAATATCTACGCAGAGAAAGAAAGAATCTTATAATTTGCAAAACTTCAATGAAACACTTATGAAGTACAATAATGAACTAATAGATCAAGAGACTCGACTCATTCATTTGAGACTCGAACGACATTGAAAGAAGTTACGTTTAGATGTTACGAAGCAATCAGACAGTGATATAGTTCTAGACATATCATGACTTCGTATGATCAATTCAATGATTGATTGAATCAACGAGACAATTGCATTTCTAAGTATGAAAACGACGCGATTACATTTGATATTGAAGTCATCACAAGATGTGAAAATATTCATCATGATGAGCGAAGAAATGCGCGAAGAGTTCAGAGAAATCAACGATGCACAGATGTTATGAAGCAGAGAGATTCAGAGCAATCACTTGAAGAATCTCACTATCGCTATTATCTTTAAAGAATATCAGAAATATAAAATTCTGTTTGAGAAAGAAAGTGATCAAAAGACACTACTCAAACATCAATTATGAAATCACGAGATTAAGCTCGTTAATGACAAGAAACTCATGAAACAGTTCATTTATTCATTGTTGACAGAAAAGCTCGATGCTTTGCAACAATATCTGAAAGAGAACATGCAAAAAGAATTCATTAGAGAATCACAGTCATCAGCAGAATATTCAATTCTGTTTATTTTGAAATTGAATGAAAGTCTAAGACTATGTGTCGACTATAGAGCACTAAATAACATCACGATTAAAAACAGCTATTCATTATCGCTCATAGCAGAACTGCAGAATAGATTGCAGAGAGCACAGCGATTTATGAAATTCAATATACTCGAAGCATTCAATCGAATATGAATCAAAGAAGAAGACGAGTGAAAGACAGTCTTTCACACTCGATTAGAACATTATGAGTATTTGATCATGTCTTTCGACTTAATCAATGTCTCAGTCACGTTTCAGATCTTTGTGAATAATGTATTACGACGTTATCTGAATCAATTCATCATAGTATATCTGAACGATATATTAGTTTACTCAAAGACGAAGAAAGAATATGTGCAACATGTTAAAAAAGTTCTACAGACTTTGAAGAAAGTTGATCTGCACATCAAGTCAGAGAAAAGTGAATTTCATGTACAAAGCGTACAGTTTTTGAGATTCGTAGTCACGTCTCAAAGTCTAAGAATGAATTCAAAGAAGATAGAAGCTGTTACGACTTGATCGATGTCAAAGTCAAAGATTGAAGTTCAATTCTTTTTAGAATTCGCAAACTTTTATAGATGCTTTATAAAGAAATACTTCAGAATCATCTCGTCACTTACGAATCTTATGAGAAAAGACATATCGTTCGTGTGAACTGAGAAAGCAGAGAAAGCTTTCAGAAAGCTGAAGAAATTGTTCATCTTTCAGTCAGTACTGATCATGTTTGAATCAGAAAAACTCATTACGCTTGAGATGAACGTGTCAGACGAAGCTATTAAAGCATGTATCAGTCAATCAGATGACAAGAAACGTCTGCATCTCATTGCATTTCACAGTAGAAAGCTTACAGACGCTAAATTGAATTATGAGATACATGACAAGAAGCTGCTAGCTATTGTTGACTTATTCAAACAATGAAGAGTGTATCTAGAAGAATCTAGACATCAGATTCAAGTATATACAGATCATAAAAATCTGCTATACTTCACAATCACGAAAGTTCTAAATCGAAGACAGATTAGATGATCGAAGAAGTTGTTGTCGTACAACTTTCAAATTCAATATTGAAAGAAATCTGAAAACTCAAAGATCGACATCTTGAGCAGAAGAGCAGATCATATGACAGATAGATCACAGATAAATCAGACTATCTTGCAAGAGAACTCAGATGATTCGATTGTTTATAATAGACAAAACGCAGTCACTTTATGAATCAACAACAGAGATCTTGAGAAACGAGTAAAGTTAGAGCTAGCGAAGAACTCAGTCACGCAAGATATTATAGAGAATATCAAGAACAACGCGAACTTTGAGATTATCAATGAAATACTAACATTTCAAAATCTGATTTATGTTTCAACAAGATGCAGACAAGAGATGATAAATGATCATCACAAGACAATGATACATGAACATCAAGATTTGAATAAAATCATTGAAAGAATATCTAGAATCTACTATTTTTCAAAGATGAGAAAACAGGTAGAAGATATCATCAGAAAGTGCGATGTGTATGTTCATATGAAACACAATCGACATAAACTTTACAAACTTTTGAAAAATCTCAGCACATCAGATCATGCATGAAAAAGCATAGCTTTAGACTTTATAGTCAAGCTATCTAAGTTGAAGAAAAGAATCATCAAAACAACGTATGATTCTATCTTGATTATAACAGACAGATTAATCAAGTATGAATACTTTCTGTCATATAAGAAAGCGACATTCACAGAAGATTTGACTTACACGTTTCTAAGAACGATTGTAGCAAATCATGAACTATCAGATGAGATAATTTCAAATAGAGACAAGCTCTTCACATCAAAATTCTGAAAATTCTTGATGAATCAGTTAGAAATTTATCATAAGCTGTCAACAGCTTATCATCTGCAAACAGATGAACAAATGAAAAGAATGAATCAGACACTGAAACAGTATCTCAAATGTTATATTAACTATAGACAGAACGATTGAGTACAGCTACTGTCAGTAGCACAGTTGATCTTCAATAGCGCAACAACAGAAGTAATCAGCATGTCATCATTCTTTGCAAACTATAAGTTCGAGTCAGAAACTCTTAAGAAATCGTGTGAGTTTGTACAATTAGCTCAGAAAGTTACGCTACAGATAGAACAATTGCAGCTGCTGCAAAAAGAATTACAGAAGAACATACAATTTCTCAGCAAGCGCATGACTCTGTACGTCAATAAGAAAAGAGATAGAGAATTTACTCTTAAAGAGAGAGACAAAGTATATCTTCTAAGATGAAACATCAAAATGAAAAGATCAAGTAACAAACTGAATCACACAAAGCTAGAATCTTATAAAATTCTAGAAGTCAAAGAATCAATTAACTACAAATTAGATCTGTCAGCATCTATGAAAATACATTCGATATTTCATATCTGTCTTTTGAAGTCTGCAGACTCGAATACATCAATTCAAACAGAATCTTCAGAAATTGATTCAGAGAGTCAGAACATCGAATACGAAGTAGAAGACATACTAAATCAACAGAACATTATAGATCAGTCTCATTGATTGATCAAGTGAAAAGATTACGATCATATCGAGAACACTTGAAAATCAGAGAAAAATCTCAAGAATTGTCAGAAGCTTCTTCAACAATTTCAGCAAAGAAACTCAATAATCAGTTGAAATCAGAAGAGATTTTGAGCTGTTTGAAATCAACGTTAAGAAGAAGATCATTTATAAATGATTCAGTCGTTCAATGATGTTCATTCTTCTTGAGTTCTTCAATATTCTTGAACTTTCGTTGCATCATATTCTTTCAATGAGACTCAATTAATTCTTGTTGCTTCTGCAGACAAGCTGCTTTAGTCAGAGTCTCACTCAGCTCAGCACGAAGATGAGTTTGTTTCTTACAAATTCGCTCTCATTCAGTCTCTGAGATGATCAGATTGCATTTGCAATCTAGATGCACACACTCGATACAACGATCGAAGTCAGTGTCAACACGACACTTCACGAAATGATTGAAACAGTGATTGCAGAAATGCATAACTGAACTATCGTTAAAACGAAGTTTCTTCAAGAGACAATGACGCTTTGCAACAGAACTCGACAATTTGAATACTTGATTCAAATACATAAAAACGATGATTTTCAAGAACAGAAATCTTGAAAAGAATTTAGTGTTAGAACATGATTCAAATTGAGACAGAAATTACGATGAATAAAGTGTAGTTCATAGCATGATGAATTCTGAACTAGTAAAGATCATGATCACATGCTAATGATTCATTATATGAAATCATTGAGATCATGAAGCGACTTTCATGATTCAGAATCTGAGTCAACGAGATCATTCAATGACTCAGACGATCGCACGAATCTTTTATGTCTATATAACGATGATCGTTTTCTTAGATAGAAGCTTCGTGCTCAACTCATGTAAGTAGTCAATACATATTATTGTCTCAGCTATCTTCAAATCTCAAGTCTAGTAATAGTGATTTCTGTTTGATCTCTGTATATATCTTGTGTTGTTAAAGAGACAATCATTACAAGAATGATGAGAAGATAGATCATTGCATTGACGATGAAATGTCATTGAAGCAAACTCACTGTGAGATTTGCTTCTGAAATAGAGACTTCGACACAGTTCTATGACTGACTTCGATGATTGTTCAACAAATTCAAAGAATCTCTTGCGAATCTGAATGAATGATTAATTCGCTGATCTTTGATCTAGTTGAATGATTTCAATCGTTTGTTTATACTCGCTGATCAGCGCACGAGTTTGAATCTTTTGTTTATTCTCGCTGAATCAGCTCACGAGAGAAGAAAGATGAATGCTGCTGCACGAATGCAAGTCACTAGATCAAAGTCGATAGAGAATTGAAGAACTACTAGCAGAAGCATTTGAAGAAATCAATGCAGTTTATTTCACTTCGTCTGTAACGAAGAAGCATTTATATAATGTTAAAAGTCAGCATAGAGCGAGTCATATGAATGAAATGTAATGAGTATATAAATGCTAAGAAAGAAAAGTATCTAGAAGAAAAGAATCAACTATCTATATGACTCAGAAGAACATAAGCTAACTCTGAATAAAATTGACTTCGAAACAACTTGATAGTCTAGTGACGAGCGATCGACGATAGTCAGAAACATAGTCATCAACATAGTCATCAACATAGCTATCAACATAGATGCGTAGCTAGAATCATAACAGAAATGATTATAATAATGATTTCAATTGATACAACGCTGATGACGATGAATTTATGAACATTCAGAAGATAGTTGATGATTTTCATATTCAATATTCAAATAAATCTTGTTAAAAGCATTTTCAACTATTCAATCAATCAGAATTTAATGAATCTGAGTCTGTGAAATCATGATTGAGCAATCAATTGAATTGATCAGAAAATACATTCATGCAAACATGAATTATCAAAGAGAAAAAGTAATATCATAATTCTAGTTTTGTTAAATTTATTCTCGCTTTGTCATCTTGATTAGTTTTTATTGAGTCTAGCATGAACTGAGAAATACACATATGTAATCAACTTCTTTTCTGTAGCTATCTTTCTTTCTTAACATTTATCTTCTAGTTAAATGACACTTTTATCTGACTCATTCTAGACAGATTTCTAATAAATAGTAAAATGCTGACTGATATTTCTAGTAATATGAATTGATTTATTCAGCTTTGTAAATTTATGCTTAAGATCACTTAAGACAAAGTTCTGCACTTTCAAGATATAATTATTTAAATGCTTATTATTAAGACTAATTTCAAATATCTTTTTATATTTCTTCGATGATCAAAAGAAAAATGTGAAAATTTCATAAAAGATTTTGCTCAAATTTGCTTTTCTTTCATTTAAAATCAGTGAATTTAATGTTAAAAAACAAATAATGATGATGAAGAAATTGAGTTCAAGCATTATATAGTAAATGATATTTGTAAGATATTTTATATATATATAGTCAATCTGATGTATGTAAATGCAAAAATCAGATTAACACTTCATATTAAATTGATCAAGATGAATAGTATGATTTATTAATAATTTAGCTTTTGAAATATTTACATAATTGCATTCACTGCTTTTACTTGAAAATATAAGTGATTTGATGAATATTTTATAAGTTTCTTAATACTAGCTGTTAAAGCTTTAAACATTTAATCAGCTTTGTTTTTTATTTTTATAACATTAATGTTATAAAGTTTACAAAGAATTAAAAGTAAATATATTATGCATTGACAATCATTGAAACAGCAACATGTGTAACTTTCAGATTTTCGTTCAATGAGTACTCATTATTGTATTCATGTTTATTATCAAAGACTAAACTAAAAACTATTAATATAAAAGAATGATATTATTATTACTACTTAAAATGACAATGATTAACTTAAGTAACTTGATAGAATTTAAATACAAAACAATACATCAAATAATGTATAAAATGTGTTACAAATGTATCAAGACTGAAGCTTTAATCAATTTTGTCATGATTTTAATCTTGTTAAACTCAATCTTTTAATTTTGTCAAATTTATTCTTACTTCATCATTTTAATTAATCTTTATTGAGTTTATCATCAACTAAGAAATACACATATGTAATCAGCTTCTTTTCTGTAGTTATCTTTCTTTCTTAATATTTATCTTCTAGTTAAATGACATCTTTATCTGACTCACTTTAGACAGATTTCTAACATTAGATAAATGCTCATCATTTACTACTTTGCTATTAATGAATAAATGAAATAAAACAATTTATTCAGTAAGAAAAATTTGCAAGAAATTTTTCAAATTTGCATCATTATTTTAAATTGCAAGAAATTCTTCAATTTTACACTCATTTTCATTATTTTATTGACAAGAAATTCTTTAAATAAAGCATTTAATTATTATTTGAAATTTACAAAAGATTCTTTGAATTTTTACTCATCAAAAAACATCAATTTAAAACATCAATCTTATTAAAAGAGTAAAGTGAACAGTATTACATTTGATGAAATTTATATAAATTGTAGAAAAAAGTCACAAAATGCTCTATTTATATACTGTCATGCATGACAAAGTTGCAACACACAACTTTATTTCTGATGTTAATTTAAAAAAAGTTGTTAGAAATAAGTCTGACTGAATTCAGATTGAATTCAAAGCTATCATAATAAGCTGCTAGAAATAAGTTTATCATTGCACTTTTCAACACTTTCACTCAATGCTTGCAAGTTTCTCAACTTTCACTGCTTTTCAATTTCAGTTGTTTAATGAATTTCTTGAAATTCTGTTAGAATAGTGACTTGATCAATTCATCTGCTATCATATTTTGATTAAAAATGAAGTTCATTGAAATTTGATTCTTCTTGTGCAGATCTCAAATATGATGATAAGTGATATCAATATATTTTAATCTTTCATAAATATAAGCATTCTTAATCAGCATAAAAGATGCTTGATTATTTTTCTTGAGCTGTGTAAATGAGACAGATTAATGAGTAATCTTCTCAAGAATATCAATGTGATTGTAATTAATGCTCAGATACTTTGTTAAATTCATGTTTTTAAGCACTTGATTGATTCATAAATCTTTCTTGATGCAAATTAATAAAGTCATGTACTTTGTCTCAATAATCAATGTGACAATGAACTTTTACTTTCAACTCATTCAAAAAACTGATTCTTCATTAAGTATGTAAATGTAAATAAGAATTGATTTGCAATCTAGTTTGTTTAAGATGTAGTCTGAGTCAGAGTATTTTACTAACTTCATGCTTTCACTGACTTCATACATGATGTTTAAATCAATGATGAAATGAATGTATTGCATCAACTTTTTCAAAGCATATTTATAATGTTTTGCAAAATTACTAAAATATTGATTTAATTGATTGAAAGCAAAAGTAATGTCAAAATGAGTATGAATTGCAGCATACATGAGACTTTCAATGATTTATTAATATTCATGTTGATTGATTCTTACATTTTTGAGTTCAGCTGAGCAAAAAGCATCATATTCATTCATTGAAAAATTTGTTATCTTGTGTTTATCTTGTTTCATGTTGAGTTTCTTGAAAACATCATGAAGATAGTGAGTTCAATTCATTCATAAAATTCATGTTTTTTTGTTGCAAGTGATTTGAATGTCAAAAATCTTCTTCATTTTTTTCAGATTCTTGACTTTAAAAACACATTGAAACTCATGCTTAAATTATTTAATGTTGTTTAATGATTTAAAGATGATGATTATGTCATTAACATATAGTAGCAACATGATTTCTTTTGACTCATGAATCAAAAGACATGAATGTGCAATGCATTAAGTGAAGTTGAGTTCAAATAATGTTATTACACAATGATCATGTCAATCTTATGCAGCTTACTTAAAATTATAAAGATTTCAAAAAACTTTTAAAACATAGTTGAATCTGACTTTCACTTTTGATGAAGAAAATATGTAAATAATTTCTTTGAAAAATGATTTAATAAATGCATTGTTTATATTGACTTAATGAAGTTTAAGATTCTTCATTGTTGCAATGATTAAAAAAACTTGCAGAATGTCAAACTTGATGATTGACATGAAAGTATTTTCATAATCAACTTCATGAATTTAAAAGAAATTTCTGACTATCAATTTTGTCTTTAATTTATTAAAAGAATCATTGACATGCATCTTTAACTTAAAGACTCATTTACTTATCATGATGTTGATTTTTTTGAGTGATACTTCTTTTTATCAAATTTCATTAATGACTAATGTCACAAGTTTTGCATTAATCACTTCTTTTTAAAATTCTTTTCAAACTGAGTTTTGCATTGCATCTTTGTAAATGTTTAACGTAAAATTTTTTATTGTTTTAAAAGAGTCAGATTCATTCATGTTGAATAATGTTCATGACATACTTATGTCAAAATCATTCTCATCATCATTAACTTTCTTTATAATGAATCGAATCATCATAGCTTGCAAAATTTTGAATGCACATTCTTTCAATTGTTAATCTTCATTATTTCTTTTTCTCTTTGAGATGATTACATGCAGAAATGTTTAAGCTGCTGATTTAAACATGCTTGATGCAGAGATTTTTTAAATGATCTGAATATTTACATGAACTTCATGCTCATTTAATGTATGTAACGTGATCTTAAAATTAAGTACATTCAAGTTGATCATAATAATTTTCAATACATCAGTTGATTCAAATGAAACATCAATCATAAAAGCATCAAATTTTGAAATGTTAGTTGAAATGTTATTCTTTGATGATCTTTTCACAGATTTTCACTTTGAAAAAACATTGAATGTCTGCTTGCAAAGTTGCAAGTTCATGTTTTCATTCTTTTCATCTTCAGCAAACTTAACAGCATGATTCTTAATAATTCAATCAAGATCTGAGATTCAGAAATGATATTGCTTATTAATATTTTTTACATATTTCATGAAGATGTTAAGTTTATCTTTGTTCATGAATTTATCTCATCTGTTTTCAATTAACAATAACTTGAAATTAATGTATAAATAACATTTGTATTTTCATACTTGTACATGATCAATTGAGAACTTGATTTTAATGAATATTTTCTTCAAAGTTATAAAAACTTCATTGATTAAGAATTTTATGATGATTCAATTTTGCAAATAAACATTTATTTTTACAACTTTTGCTCAGAACTTAATGAAAAGTTCAGCATTCTTGATCATGACTTGCATCAAGTTTTTTATAATGTATATAATTTTTTCAACTACTTCATTTTGAATCAACATATGTGAAACAATATATTAAGAAACAATGTTAATTGATGAATATCAATCATTCAAAATAACTTTAAGTTTTGTGATATTATCACTTCATATTGAAAGAAGTTTGACATCATTGTAAAGCTTTATGCTGAGTTTTCATTTTTACAAAGCATCTGATGCATTGTTAGAGATCAATCTAGAGCGAGTCATAGAGATGTCATTTAACTAATAAATAAATGTTAAGAAAGAAAAGTATTTACAGAAAAGAACTCAATTCTTATATGTGTATTTCTCAGTTCTGTGCTAGACTCGATTGAGTTGACATTTTACACATATGATGCAGAATTTCAATGATATCATCTTTAGATCAGATTTTCGCTAAACTCAATTAGAATGAAATCAGACGAAGACTAAATGAAGAATAGGGTTAGGGTTAGGGTTAGGGTTAGGGTTAGGGTTAGGGTTAGGGTTAGGGTTAGGGTTAGGGTTAGGGTTAGGGTTAGGGTTAGGGTTAGGGTTAGGGTTAGGGTTAGGGTTAGGGTTAGGGTT
>JAABUU010000804.1_pt1 | contig 63256 bp, 58 predicted proteins | sample 5559301 | NCBI WGS metagenome assembly JAABUU01 (sample SAMN10711884, study PRJNA513360) | rock metagenome | isolation source: Antarctica rocks | place: Antarctica: Victoria Land, Richard Nunatak white
CAGCCATCTAGCCGGTCATCGCCCCGTGAGGCGCCTCCGAGCCGAAGGACTTGTGCCAGGACACCTACGGGGGGCGATGATGGTCGCATGACCGAGGCCCTGCCCGACCGGCGGCTCCATCGCAAGGCGCGCAGCGCACTGCTCGAGCCGTTCGACATGCCCAAGCCGCCACCGGCCCACGGTGACCTGCCGGACGACCGCTTCATCAACCGCGAGCGCTCCTGGCTCGACTTCAACGCGCGCGTGCTGGAGCTGGCCGAGGACGAGAGCGTCCCGCTGCTGGAGCGGGCGAAGTTCCTCGCCATCTTCGCCGGCAACCTCGACGAGTTCTTCATGGTCCGCGTGGCGGGCCTCAAGCGCCGCGAGGCGGCCCGGCTCGAGGCCAGCAGCGCCGACGGGTTGTCGGTGCGCGAGCAGCTCGAGCTCATCGGCAAGGACGTCGCGGGCCTGGTCGACCGGCACTCGCACTGCTGGGAGGATTCGGTCGCCCCGGACCTGGCCAAGGCCGGCATCGACCTCATCCACTGGACGAGCCTGCCCGAGTCGGGCCGCCGGCCGCTGGCGCAGTACTTCCGCGAGCAGATCTTCCCCGTCCTCACCCCGCTCGCCGTCGACCCCGCGCACCCCTTCCCCTACATCTCCGGCCTGTCGCTGAACCTGGCCGTCATCGTCCGCCAGCCGACGGACAACTCTCTGCACTTCGCCCGCGTCAAGGTCCCGCCGAACGTCCCCCGGCTCGTGCCGGTCGACGAGGGGCGATGGCTGCCGCTCGAGGAGCTCATCGCCGCGCACCTGTCCCAGCTGTTCCCCGGGCTCGAGGTCGTCGACTCGCACCTGTTCCGCGTTACCCGCAACGCCGACGTCGAGGTCGAGGAGGACGAGGCCGAGGACCTGCTGCAGGCCCTCGAGCGCGAGCTGGCCCGGCGCCGGTTCGGGCCGGCGGTGCGCCTCGAGGTCGAGCAGGAGGTCGAGCCCGGCATCCTCGAGCTGCTGGTGCGCGAGCTCGAGGTCGTCGACCGCGACGTCTACCACATCCCCGGCGGCATGCTCGACCTGTCGATGCTGTGGGCCCTGCACGGCCTCGACCGACCGGACCTCAAGGAGCCGCCGCGCGTGGCCGCGACCCACCCGCGGCTGACCAGCGCCGAAGGTGAGCCGCCGCCGGGCTTCTTCGCCGTCATGCGCGAGGGCGACGTGCTCGTGCACCACCCGTACGACTCGTTCACCACCAGCACGCAGCGCTTCCTCGAGCAGGCCGCCGCCGACCCGCACGTGCTCGCCATCAAGCAGACGCTGTACCGGACTTCAGGTGACTCGCCCATCGTCGAGGCGCTCATCGACGCAGCCGAGGCTGGCAAGCAGGTCGTGGTCATCGTCGAGATCAAGGCGCGGTTCGACGAGACCGCCAACATCCGCTGGGCCCGAGCGCTGGAGCGGGCCGGCTGCCACGTCGTCTACGGCCTGGTCGGGCTGAAGACGCACTGCAAGGCGGCGCTCGTCGTACGCCAGGAACGCGGGCACATGCGTCGCTACTGCCACCTCGGCACCGGCAACTACAACCCGAAGACCGCTCGGCTCTACGAGGACCTCGGGCTCCTGACCGCCGACCCCGACGTCGGCGCCGACCTCACCGATCTGTTCAACGTCCTGACCGGCTACAGCCGGCAGACCGAGTACCGCTCGCTGATGGTCGCCCCGGCGCGGATGCGGGACTCGATCGTCGAGCGGATCGAGGCCGAGGCGGAGGCTGCGCGTGAAGGCCGACCCTCTGGCATCCGGCTCAAGGCCAACGCACTCGTCGACGAGTTGGTCATCGACGCCCTCTACCGCGCCTCGCGTGCCGGCGTGCCCGTGCAGTGCCTTGTCCGGGGCATCTGCGCGCTGCGGCCGGGCGTGCCAGGGATGTCGGAGACCATCTCCGTGCACTCGATCCTCGGGACCTACCTCGAGCACAGCCGCATCCTGCACTTCGAGAGCGCCGGCGAGTGGTGGATGGGCAGCGCCGACATGATGCACCGCAACCTCGACCGGCGGGTCGAGACGCTGGTGCGCGTCAAGGCCCCGGCCCTGCAGGACCAGTTGGCCGTGCAGCTCGACCTCGCTTTCGCCGAGCAGACGGCAGCGTGGAGCCTGCTGCCCGACGGCCGCTGGGTGCGTGACGCGACGAGGGCCGACGGGACGCGCAAGCTCGACTACCACCGGGAGCAGACGGCGCTCACCTCGCTGCGCTCGGAGCAGTGGACCCAGCAGTGAAGGGCACCGCATGACAGCCCGCGCCAGCAGCCTGAGCAGCGCCCACGAGGACGAGCAGAAGTTCACCGTCGAGGGCGAGTTCAGCCTGCCCGACCTCGCCGACCCCGAGCGCGGGGTGGCCAGCGCGGTAGACACGGGCACTCTCGACTTGCGCGCCACCTACCACGACAGCTCCGACCTGCGGCTGGCACGCGAGGGCATCACGCTGCGGCACCGGACCGGCGAGGGCTCACCGGTGTGGACGCTCAAGCTCCCCGCGGGCGCCACCGCACGCACCGAGCTGTCCCTGCGCGGCAGTGGCCGCACCGTGCCCGCTGAGCTACGCCGGCTGCTCACTGTGTGGCTGCGCGGTGAGCAGCTAGGGCCGGTTACGACACTGCGCACCCGCCGGCAGGTGGTGTCGCTGCAGGACGAGGCGGGCAGCGAGCTGGCCGAGGTTGTCGACGACGAGGTGACTGTCCTCGACGGAAGGCGCACCGTGGCCAGGTTCCGCGAGGTGGAGGTCGAGCGGCGGGGCATCGGGGAGGAAGCTCTGGCCGAGGTCGGGCGGCGGATTGTCGCCGCCGGCGCTGTGCACGGCCAGCAGGTGTCCAAGGCGATCCGGGCGCTCGGGCCGCGCGCCGCGACCCCGAGCGACCTGCCGCCCCCCCGCCCGGTTTTGCTGACCGACCCAGCGGCCGGACTGGTCGCGCAGTCGCTGCGGACCAGCGCGAGGCGCCTGCTGCTCGCCGACCTCCGGGTGCGCCAGCAGCATCCCGATGCGGTCCACCAGCTGCGCGTCGCGTGCCGGCACCTGCGCAGTGACCTGCGCACGCTGCGCGAGCTGGTCGAGCCGGACTGGGCGAACCAGCTGCGCGCGGAGCTCGCCTGGCTTGCCGCCGGGCTCGGCCCTGCCCGCGACACCGAGGTGCTCCGCGAGCGCCTGGCCGCCACCATCTCCCATGAGGGGGATGCCGCAGCTGCCGGCTCCGGCCTTGCCTACGACGAGAAGCAGTGGCAGAAGCTCGACGCGCTGCTCGCCGGCCGCGAGCAGCAGGCGTTGGCCGACGCCGCGGCGATGCTCGACTCCCCGCGATACCTCGCGCTCGTCCAGGCGCTTGTCGACGCGGCGCGGGAGCCCGCGACCACCCCGGCCGGAACAGCCCCGTGCAGCACTGTCCTGCCGACCCTGCTGGCCACGGCATGGCGTCGATTGGAGTCCCCGGTGCACAAGCTCGGACCAGACTCCCCCGACGAGCTTTGGCACCAGGCCCGCATCCGGGCCAAGCAGGCGCGGTATGCGGCGGAGGCTTTCACCCCCGTTCTTGAGCGTCAGGCTGAGCGGACAGCCGATGCCGCCAAGAAGGTGCAGGAGGCGCTGGGCACGCACCAGGACGCCGTGGTCGCCGCCGACGCCCTCGTGGCACTGGCCGAGGCGCATCCGACCGACGGGCCGCTGTCGCTGCTGCTCGGACGCCTGGTCGAAGTGTCACGGCAGGAGGCGAGCGTGACCCGCACGGAGTTCCCGGACGTGTGGCGATGGGCGCGCAAACGTGTCCCCTCGTCGGTGCGCGCCGCGGCGTTTGCGCCATGAGCGGCATTCGCAAGCGCGGCGACCAGCCGGCCGGAGGCGGGCTGCTCTGGCGCCCGACCGTCGACCCCCACGGAGCGCAGACCACGGGAGGCGCCGGGGCTGCTCAGGAGCCCATCGAGCTGGCGCTGGTGCACCGGCCCCGGTACGACGACTGGTCCTTTCCGAAGGGCAAGGTCGACCCGGGTGAGCAGCTCGTGCTCACCGCTCGGCGAGAGGTAGCGGAGGAGACCGGGTGCCTGGCCACCGTCGGACGGCCGGTCGGGGACGTCCGCTACGCGGTGCAGGGCGGCACGAAGTACGTGCGCTACTGGAGCATGACGCCCGCCTCACCCGGCGGCGCGGCCGTGCCGGGCGCCCCCGTCCCCGACCCGGCAGAGATCGACGACGTGTGCTGGCTCCCACCCGCGGCAGCGCAGCGCAAGCTGACCTACCAGCACGATCGGCGGCTGCTGCGCCGCGCGCTGCGCGCACCGCTGTCCACGGCGACAGTGCTGCTCGTGCGGCACGGGCGGGCCGGCGACAAGAAGCACTGGCACGCCCCCGACGAGATGCGCCCGCTGGACGAGCAGGGCGAGGCAGCTGCCGCCCGGCTGCGCTCGGTCGGCCCCGTCTACGCCCCGCGACGGGTGCTGGCGGCCGAGCCGGTTCGCTGCGTGCAGTCGGTCCAGCCGCTCGCCGATGCCCTGGGGCTCAGCGTCGAGGTCGAGCCGACGCTGACCAAGCGAAGCTTCTCCAGCGAGCCGGAGGCGGCCGTGCGGCGGATACTGGAACTCGTCGAAGCGGGCGAGCCGGTGGTCCTGTGCAGCCAGGGTGAGGTCATCCCAGGACTGCTGCGCGGGCTCGGGTGGAAGCGGCGGCAGCCCACAACCCGCAAGGGCAGCCTGTGGACGTTGTCCTTCGTCGGGCGCACGCTCGTCGACGCCGACTACGACGCCGACCTCTCCCCGGCTGGCTGACGCTCCCGGCAGCCCAGGCTAGGACGACTTCTTCGCTGTGCTCTTCTTGGCGGGCGCCTTCGCCGGGGCCTTGGCGGCAGTCTTCTTCGCCGCCGTGGTGCCCGTTGACTTGTTGGCTGTTGACGTGTCGGCAGTCGACTTCGTCGCGGTCGCCTTGGCCGCCGTTGCCTTGGCTGCAGCTGATTTCGCCGCAGTTGCCTTGGTGGGCGTCGACTTCGCCGCGCTCGACTTGGCTGCGCTCGGCTTAGCCGAAGTTGCCTTCGCCGGCGTCGACTTTGCCCCGCTCGACTTTTCCCCACTCGACTTCGCCGGCGTCGACTTGGACGGCGTCGCCTTTGCCGGCGTCGACTGTGCCGCGGTCGCCTTGGCCGGCGTCGACTGGGTCGGCGCTGCCGTGGTGGCAGCCTTGCTCGGGGAGCCGCTCGTCGTGCTCGCGCCACTGGGGTCGAGTTGACCGGTGGCCGCGCGGACGCCGCTCACTGCCGTGCTCCGGGCGATGTCCACGGCCTCGCGGACCAGGCCCTGCGCCCCGGAGACGTACGCCTTGAACTGCGTGCCCGGGCGGAACTTCGGCACGGAGGACGCCTTCACCTGGACCGACTCGCCCGTCGCCGGGTTACGGCCGGTGCGGGCGGCCCGCTCGACCTTCTCAAAGACGCCGAAGCCTGTAATGGCCACCTTCTCCCCGCGGGAGACTGTCTCCTGGATCGCCTCGAAGACGGCGTCCACAGCATTGGTCGCTGCCGCCTTGCCGCCCTCGATGCGCTCTGACACCAGGTTGACGAGCTCGTTCTTGTTCACTGCACCTCCACCAGTTCGTGATCTACGGCTGACGGTAGGGCTCCGAACCTCGCGCGGCAACATTAGGGGGCGTGTCGGCGTCAGTGGCGACGTGAGCGCCCCCTTCGCTAGTACCGGCGTTCTGGCGGCTGCCCGGCTCACCCGGACGTACGAGCCCGGCTCGAAGGCGAAGACGACGGCTTGCACGCGGTCCCGCAGGGACAGCTTGCCGAGAATCCGATTCACGTGGGACTTCACGGTCCCCGGGCTCAGATAGAGCTCAATGGCTTGGTCGTCTGGGCGCTGGTCGCCGGGGTGCGCCTGAGGCCTGCGCGGCAGTGGCGTGAGCCCCGCATCGCCTGGTGATGCTGCTGCCACCTGACCATGCGGTTCGGCCCGACCCATGGAGGTTCGGTTCCCGTCGATCAGCGCCGTGCGCCCGCAAGTGTCCGAGGCATCCAAGCGGGGCGGTCTTGCTCGAAGGCGGTGATCTGGTCAACGGACTGCAGCGTCAACGCGATGTCATCGAGCCCGTTGAGCAGGCGATGCCGGATGGAGGCATCGACACTGAACGGCTCCCGCATCTCGCCAGCGGTCAGCATTCCGGCCTCGAGGTCGACGGTGACGACGAGCGTCGGGTCGGCCTCGACCGTGTCCTGCAGCGCCTCGACGACGGCTTCGGGCAGCTGCACCGGCAGCAGGCCGTTCTTGTAGGAGTTACCACGGAAGATGTCGGCGAAGCCCGAGGACACCACGGCGCGAAACCCGTAGTCCTGCAGGGCCCAGACGGCGTGCTCGCGCGAGGAGCCGGTGCCGAAGTCGGGGCCGGCGACCAGGATGGACGCTGCGGCGAAGCGGGCGTCGTTCAGGACGAACTCCGGGTCCTTGCGCCAGGCGGAGAACAGGCCCGCCCCGAACCCCGTGCGCTCGACGCGCTTGAGCCACGACGCCGGGATGATCTGGTCGGTGTCGACGTCGCCGCGGCGCAGCGGTACCGCGGTGCCGGAGTGGACGGTAAACGGGTCCATCGGGGGGGGCTCCTGGGCTAGTCAGTCGGGACGGGGGCGGGGTGTCGGCGTCAGGACAGGTCGGCGGGCGAGGCGAAGCGGCCGACGACAGCCGTCGCCGCGGCGACGCTCGGCGAGACCAGGTGGGTGCGGCCGCCGACCCCCTGGCGCCCCTCGAAGTTTCGGTTGGAGGTGCTGGCACACCGCTCCCCCGGCGAGAGCGTGTCGGGGTTCATCCCCAGGCACATCGAGCAGCCGGCGCTGCGCCACTCGGCGCCCGCGGCGCGGAAGACGGCGTCGAGTCCCTCCTGCTCGGCCTGCAGCTTGACCAACATCGAGCCGGGGACGACGAGCATGCGCATCCCGTCGGCGACCGTGCGGCCGTCGAGCACCGCCGCCGCCGCCCGCAGGTCCTCGATCCGTCCGTTGGTGCACGAGCCGACGAACACGGTGTCGACGGCGATGTCGCGCATCGGCGTGCCGCCCTCCAGGCCCATGTAGGTCAGGGCCCGCTCGAGGGTCGACCGCTGCTGCGCATCGGCGATGCTGGACGGCTCGGGGATGCTGGCATCCAGCGGCACCCCCTGCGCGGGGTTGGTGCCCCAGGTGACGAACGGTGCGAGGGATGCCGCGTCGAGCGTCACCTCGCGGTCGAAGCTCGCGTCGTCGTCGGTCACCAGCTGCGACCACGCCTCGAGGGCGGCGCCCCAGTCGGCGCCCTTCGGGGCGTTCGGGCGTCCCTTGAGATAGGCGAAGGTCGTCTCGTCCGGGGCGATCATGCCGGCGCGGGCTCCAGCCTCGATCGACATGTTGCAGACAGTCATCCGGCCTTCCATCGACAGCCCACGGATGGCCGAGCCGCGGTACTCGACGATGTGGCCAGCACCGCCGCCGGTGCCGATCTCGGCGATGACGGCGAGCACGACGTCTTTGGCGGTGACGCCGGGCGGCAGCTCGCCGTCGACCGTGACCGACATGGTGCGCGGGCGCGCCAGCGGCAGCGTCTGGGTGGCGAGCACGTGCTCGACCTCGCTGGTGCCGATGCCGAAGGCGAGGGCGCCGAACGCGCCGTGCGTGGAGGTGTGCGAGTCGCCGCACACCACGGTCATGCCGGGCTGCGTGAGCCCCAGCTGCGGGCCGACGACGTGGACGATGCCCTGCCCCGGGTCGTTCATGGGGTGCAGCCGCAGTCCGAACTCGGCGCAGTTGCGGCGCAGGGTCTCGACCTGGATGCGGCTGACCGGGTCGGCGATGGGGGCCAGCACGTCAAGGGTGGGAACGTTGTGGTCCTCGGTGGCCAGGGTGAGGTCAGGGCGCCGGACGGTTCGACCGGCCAGGCGCAGCCCGTCGAACGCTTGCGGGCTGGTCACCTCGTGGATCAGGTGCAGGTCGATGTAGAGCAGGTCGGGCTCACCCTCGGCCCGACGCACGACGTGCGCGTCCCACACCTTCTCCGCGAGCGTCTTGCCCATCGTCATCCTCCCAGTGCTGTTGCCTCGCCGCCTGATGCCCACCCTGGCTTCTCACCATGTGGGATGGCAGTATCAGTACGTGGACCACAATAGCGGGGTTGGTGTGCTTGACAAGGCCGTTCGCGTCCTCGATGCCCTCGAAGGCAATCCGCTGCCGCTCGCGGAGCTCACCGAACGCTCCGGACTGCCACGGGCGACGGCCCACCGGCTGGCCGTCGCGCTCGAGGTCCACCGGCTGGTGTCACGCGACGCTGCCGGCCGCTTCCTTCTCGGGCCGCGACTGGCACCGGTCGGCGACACCCTGGTCGCGGCCGCCGGACCGGTCCTCGCGCAGCTGCGCGACACCACCGGGGAGAGCGCCCAGCTCTACGTCGTGCGCGGCAGCGACCGGGTGTGCGTGGCGGCGGCCGACCGGGCCAGCGGCTTGCGTGACACGGTGCCGGTCGGCACGGTGCTGCCCATGTCGGCCGGTTCCGCGGCGCACGTGCTGCTGGCGTGGTTGCGCGCCGCGGACGGGTCGAGCGGGACGGCCAGGCTGGTGGAGGTCCGCCGCCGAGGGTGGGCGCAGAGCGTGGAGGAACGCGAGCCCGGGCTCGCCTCCGTGTCGGCGCCGGTTCGGGCAGGGGAGGCCGTCGTGGCGGCGGTGTCGATTTCCGGACCGGTCGAGCGGCTGAGCCGCTCCCCGGGCAAGCGCCACGGCGCCGCCGTGGTGGCAGCTGCCGACCAGCTCAGCACCGCGCTCAGCGGGTAGCGCGCCCGCACCGGTGGCTCGACACGCCGCTGGTCGCACCGAGCGTCATGCATATGTCCCGGGTCAGCGGCCGGGAATGCTTGCTGGTGCCGCGCGGCCGGCCAACGTTGATGCCCTCCCCCGGGTTATCCGGGTACAGGGATGCCGCCGTTCACAGCGCGGTGAGCACCAGCGCCCCGCCGAGCACCGCGACACCGGCAAGCTGCCAGGCGATGTAGTCACCGACGTGTCCGCTGTGCACTTGGCGCAGCACCCGGACCGGTCCGGCTGCCCGCGTCTGCACGACGCGGCCAACACCGCGCACCGCCGCCTCGGCAATGACGACAGCCAGCAACGACGCCAGGAGCCCGGTGACGACGCCCTCGGGGGTCCATCCCTCGACGTGCCCCTGCGAGGCGACCGGGCGCACCACGCCGTCGAGCACCTGCGAGGCGAAGCCCGTGCGGTCCATCACGACCTCGGCCCCCCGAGCGGCCCATGCAGTGGCACCCGACCATGACCCCAGCGCCAGCGCCCCGACGAGCAGCAGCACGGCGGGAACGAACATCGTCAGGGCCACCCGATCGCCCGAAACGGGCCCGGTCGTCTCGCGCTCGTCGTCGCCGGGCTCGTCGGAGTTGCGCGAGCTCTGGTCCTCGTCGGCCGGCTCGCCCCAGCCACGGAACACCCGGGACCACATGCGCAGCACGGCCGACCCGGTCAGAGCTCCCGTCGCCACCCCGACCACCGGCATCCACGAGGCGCCGGCTGCGTGCTCGGTCACCGCCTTGCCGAGGCCGGTGCCGAACGGCGGGCAGCCGGCCAGGCCCAGCCCGCCGATGATGACGAAGGCACCCGTCACCTGCAGCTCGCGCGCCTGCCCGTGCAGCACCGGCTCGCTGATCGAGGCGTATCGGTCCAAGACGATGCCGACCAGCAGGAACAGCGCCCCCTCGACCCCGGCGTGGCCCAGTGCGTCGACCGTGGCGCCGGCCAGACCGTCGGCGCTGACGGCTCCGACCCCCGCGATGAACAGGCCGCCGTGGGCGACCGTGGCGAAGGCCAGCATCCGCTTCAGGTGGTGCTGCAGCACGCTCATCACGGCGCCCACGAGCGCGGTGACGGCACCTACCGCGATGAGCGGCCCGCGCACCGAGCTGGGCGGCAGCGCGCCGGAGAAGACGGTCCAATAGACCCGGGCGATGCCCAGCGAGGCCAGGGCGACCAGCGAGCACGAGAGCAGCACGCACACCGGGGTCGGTGCCACAGCTTCGGCGTCAGCGGTCCAGAAGTGGAACGGCACGCTTGCCGCCTTGACGAGCAGGCCGCCGACGACCAGGACGAAGGCCGTCACGACCAGCACATCCGGCGGCCGGGTTGCCAGCTCGCGCCCGATGGGCGCCATGCCCAGCGCCGAGGTCCGTGCGTACAGCAGGCACAGGCCGGTGAGCACGAACAGCCCGGCCACCGTCGTGGTGACCCCGAAGGTCAGCGCCCCCTGGGACGGCTGGTCCTGCTGCACCAGGTAGCCGGTCAGCGCGTAGCCGGCAGTGCCCGTGAGCTCGAAGAAGACGAACAGCGTGAACAGGTCGCCCGTGCAGGCGAAGCCCACCAGCCCCGCCGCCAGCACCAGGACGAGCGCGTGGTAAGCGGCGCCCTCGACCTCGAAGAACCGCCACGAGTAGACGAGCATCAGGAGCACCAGGCCCGCCGAGAGCAGCGCGAGCGTGGCGCCGAGCTGGTCGACCGCGAGGACGATGCCGACGCTGCTTCCCCGACCGGGCGGCCCATGCGGCGTCCACCCCCCGGCCCAGGCGATGACGCGGTGACCCGGCGCCGCGTGCACCCGGGCGAGCAGCACCGCGGTCAGGCTGGTGCTGGCAGCGGCGGCCGCGATGGACGCCAGGTCGACCAGCGTGCGCGGCACCCACCGGCCGACGGCAGCGACTGCGGCAGCGGCCGCCAGGGGGATCGCGACCGCGAGCATCGCCAGCACGGCTAGTTCCCCAGCACCGCTCGGTACCCCAGCACAGCTCAGCCGCCCAGCTCGGTGAGCGCGTCCGGGTCGCGACTGCCCGAGACCTTGTGCACCTGCACGGCCAGGGCCAGCAGCAGCGACAGAACGGTCGCGCCGACGACGACGTCGGTCAACGCCAGGGTCTGCACCACCGGGTCGACGACCCGGGTGGTCGGCGGCACGTCGCTGAAGACCGGGGCCGTCCCACCCCGCCGGTAGCCGATGCCGAGCAGCAGCACGTAGGTGCCGGACTGCGACACCGACAGGGCGACGACGGTGCGAATGAGGTCGCGGCTGACCACTGCCCCGGCCAGGCCACCCAGCACCAGCCAGGCCGCGACGAGGTAGGGGAGCACGCTCACGACTCAGCCCGTTCTCGGACGACGAGTGCCTGTTCGAGGAACTCACCCAGCAGCAGCACCATCCCGCACGCCACCTCCAGGCCGACGACGACGTTGAGCAGCCCGACGGTGCCCGCCGACAGCAGGGTGTTGAACGAGCCGAGGGGCAGGGTGTTGGCGAGGAAGGCTCCGCCGGACACCAGCCCGACGACGCCGATGGCGACGTAGCCGACCGCAGCGACCGCCTCCCCCACGTCGACGACGGGAACGGGCCGGACCCGGCGCAGGGCCGGGTAGTCGCCGGCGATGTAGAGCAGGTGCAGCGCGGTCGCGAGAACGACGCCGCCCTGGAAGCCGCCGCCGGGCGAGAGGTGCCCGTGGCCGATGAGGTAGAGGCCGACCAGGGTGACAACGGGTAGCAGGAGCGCGCCCATCAGCCGGACGGCGTCGAGCGGTTCCGGCGCGTCGGAGACGGGGCCGCTGCGCTCACCCGGCTCCGGCCGCAGCAGCACGACGGCGCCGAGCACCGAGGCGAACAGCAGGAACTCCTCGCCGAGGGTGTCGAACCCGCGCTGGTCGAAGGTCAGGGACGAGACGACGTTGGGCGTGTGGCGCAGCGACACCGACGCGGCGATGGCGGCATCCCCGTACGGGTGCTGCTCGCGTCCGCCGGAGGGAGCCTTCAGCAGCGCGGCCACGAGCAGCACCGCCAGGCCGCTGAGGCCGAGCACCAGCAGCCCGAGGCGCGCACCGCGGCTCACTCCCGCTCCCCGGACGCCGTTGGCGGCGGCTGGTCACGCGCGTGCGGGGTGTGCGTCTTGGCGAGCGCCAGCAGCACCATGAGCGGCACGACGGCGGCCCCGACGGTGACCTGTGACAGGGCCACGTCCGGAGCGCCGGCCACTGTGAACAGCACCGTGAGGACCAGTCCGTGGATCGAGAGCACCACCGCCTGTGCCAGCGGCGAGCGGGTCAGCAGCACGACGGTGCCGGAGGCGCCAACGAGGACCAGGGAGACGGCGAGCAGCGCGGTCACCCGTGCTGCTCCGGGGGCCGAGCCGGGCCAGGCTCATGGGCGGTCCGGCTCAGCCGAGTTCCGGCCGGCGGCTCGAGGCCGGGCGGGGGATGCGCCGACCGGGCCGCCGCGCGGGCCGTGACCGTGGCCACCACCGGCCCGGTGACGACCAGGACGAGCGCGATGATGATCACCTTGCCCGCATTGCGTCCCAGACCCTGGTCGATGGCCACCGACGCACACACGAGGGGCACGCCGATCGTGCCGGCGGGGGCGAGGCCGTGCAGCTGGCCGGCCAGCTGCGGCAGCCGGAGCACGGCAACGCACGAGAGCAGGACCGCCGAGCAGCCAAGAACCAGCAGGAGGTCGACGATCAGCTCCTTCGCGGTCACGGCAACGGGTTCATGTGAGCTGTCATGAGCGGCCCTGATAGGAGCGGCACTGTCATGAGCGGCACTGTCATGAGCGGCACGGATATGAGCGGCACTGTCATGACAGGCGCTGCATGAAGCGCAGGAACACGAGGGTGCCGGCGAACGACAGCAGCGAAAGCACCAGCGCGATGTCGAGGTAGGACGAGCGGCCGGCCCCGTCTGCAACCAGCACGAGGACCACCGCCACGACGCTGCCGGCCAGCTGCAACCCCACCAGGCGCGACAGCACGCTGCCCGCTGCGGTACGAGCGAGGCACAGCGGCAGCCCAACCGCCGACAGCACGACGGCGGCGAGCAGCGAGGCGTTCATACCCGGGCGGCCACCGCCGCCAGCAGCGGATCGCCGCTGCCGTCGTCGGGGTGCTCGTCGGGGTATTCGGTCGGGTGGGCGGCGGAGCCCGGCTTGCCAGTAGGGAGCTGGTGGACCAGCAGCTCGTCGTGCCCGGCGTCGACGACGTAGCTGCCCGGGGCGACGCCGAGGGCGACGACAGCCAGGGCGCGACGGCCGGCCCGCAGCGCCTCGTCCTCGGCGGGCAGCCGGACCAGCCGGAGCGAGCCGGCCTCCCGCTCCGCGCGGGGGCGCAGGAGGAGCCGGGCAACCCGCAGCGTGTCGCGGACTGCGGACGGGACCGCCAGGACGAACCAGCGCAGCCAGTGCACCCGGAAGCTGTACTGCCGGTTGTGTTCAGTGCGCCCGAGCAGGGCCGCGCCGGCCGCGATGGCACCACAGCAGATGCCCAGCACGATCTCGGGCAGGCTGCTCGTGGAAACGAGCTCGACCCACAGCAGGGTCAGCAGCACCCACCACACGCAGAACTCGCGGCTCGGACGCACCCCGACACTGTGCCGACGGTGCGCGGCGGGAAGCGAGCCGACGCGCCGCGCGAGCGGGAGATGCTCGCCGCACCTACGGCGGAGGGCCCAGGCCAGTCCGGCGGCCGCCGAGAAGCACGATGGTCGGCCCCCGCCTCTGCGGGAGCCGACCGGTGGTAGCCCCGACCGGATTCGAACCGGCGCTACCGCCTTGAGAGGGCGGCGTCCTAGGCCACTAGACGACGGGGCCGTGAGTTAGTCGCTGGGGTACCAGGACTCGAACCTAGACTAACGGAACCAGAAACCGCCGGGCTGCCAATTACCCCATACCCCAGAATCCCTCGCGGGCTCTGCGGCCACCATACCCGACCACCTTCAGCCGCCGGCGGCTTCGACCGCTCGCCGCAGCCGCAGCAACGAGCGCTCTCGCCCGAGCAGCTCCATCGACTCGAACAGCGGCGGGGAGATCATCCGGCCAGTGATTGCGACCCGCACGGGCGCCGCCGTCTTGCGCTTGTTGAGCCCCAGCGTCTCGCCCACCGCCCAGACGGCCGCCTCGATGGCAGCCGGGGTCCAGTCCTCGAGCAGCTCCAGCGCCTCGACCACGCCGCGCAGCACACCGCCGGCGCTCTCGCCCAGCGCCTTGGCCGCCGCGGCCTCGTCGACGGCGAAGTCGGCCTCGTCGACGAACAGGAAGCCGAGCAGGCCCGGCGCCTCTGTCAGCTGCGCCATCCGGGTCTGGATCAGCGGCAGGGCCCGGGTCAGCAGCTCGTCGTCGACCGGTAGCTGCTCGGCGAGCACCGGCTGCACGCGCCGAAACAGCTCCGCCTCGCCCAGGGAGCGGATCCAGTCCCCGTTCAGCGCGCGCAGCTTGTCCAGGTCGAACCGGGCCGGGTTGCGGCTAACTCGGGTCACGTCGAACTCGCCTACGAGCACGTCGGTGCCGAACAACTCACGGTCGCCGCCCGGGGACCAGCCGAGCAGGCAGAGATAGTTGACCAACGCCTCGGGCAGGAACCCGTTGCGCCGGTACCAAGCGACGGAGACTTCGCCGTTGCGCTTGGACAGCGGGGCGTGGTCGGCACCAACGATCAGTGGCAGGTGACCGAAGGCCGGCCAGCGCTCCTGCGCAGAGCCGAGCGCGGCGTAGAGGGCGAGCTGCCGCGGAGTCGCGGCGACGAGGTCCTCACCGCGCAGGATGTGCGTGAGCCCCATCGCCACGTCGTCCGTCGCGGCAGCAAGCAAGTACAGGGGATACCCGTCGGAGCGGGTCAGGGCGAAGTCGGGGATCTGCGCGTGATCGATGGTGATCTCGCCGCGCACGAGGTCGGTCCAGGTGGTGCTGCCCTCGGGCATCCGAAAGCGCAGCACGCTGGTGCGGCCCTCGGCCTCGAACGCCGCCCGCTGCTCGTCGCTGAGCGACCGGCAGCGGCCGTCGTACCCAGGTGGGCGACCTGCCGCGCGAGCGGTCTCCCGCCGCTCGGCCAGCTCCGCGGGGGTGCAGAAGCAGCGGTAGGCGGCGCCACTGGCGAGCAGTCGGGCGGCTGCCTCGCGGTAGACCTCAAGCCGCTCGGACTGCCGGTACGGCGCATGCGGACCCCCGACCTCCGGTCCCTCGTCCCACTCCAGGCCCAGCCAGCGCAGCACGTCGAGCGCCGCTGCGTAGGAGGCGTCGCTGACCCGCGAGCGGTCGGTGTCCTCCACCCGGAGCAGGAAGGTGCCGCCGTGCCGGTGCGCCAACGCCCAGGAGTAGAGCGCCGTCCGGACGTTGCCGACGTGCAGGTCGCCGGACGGAGCTGGCGCAAAGCGGGTACGCATCGAGGCGTCCATCGGCGGGACGGCCAAGTGCCGGACTGCGGTCATCGTCGGGCGGTGCGGTTGGTGAGCGCGCCGATGCCCTCGATCTCCACAGTCACGCTCTGGCCCGGCTGCATCGGCCCGATCCCGGCCGGGGTCCCGGTCAGCAGCACGTCGCCGGGCAGCAGCGTCATGTACGAGGACACATAGGACAGCAGCATCGCGACGTCGAAGACCATGTCCGCCGTGCTGCCGTCCTGCCGAATCTCGCCGTCGAGCAGAGTCCGCAGCCGCAGCGACGACGCGTCGGGGTCGGTCTCGATCCACGGACCGAGAGGGCAGAAGGTGTCGCAGCCCTTGGCGCGCGCCCACTGCCCGTCCGAGCTCTGCCAGTCGCGGGCCGTCACGTCGTTGGCGCAGGTGTAGCCGAGCACCATGTCGAGGGCCCGCTCGGCTGGCACATCGCGACAGAGCCGGCCGACGACGACAGCCAACTCGCCCTCGTAGTCGACGCGCGTGTCAGGCATCTGCACCAGGTCGTGGGGCCCGACGACGCTGGTAGCCGGCTTCAGAAACAGCAGCGGCGCCGTCGGGGCCTCGCCCCCCATCTCCTTGGCGTGGTCGGCGTAGTTCTTGCCCACCGCCACGATCTTGCTTGGCAGCATGGGCGCCAGCAGCCGGACGTCGGCGAGCGCAACCCGCCGCCCGGAACGCGCCGGCAGCCCGAAGGGGTGGCCGTCGATCGCCTCGATGGTGGCGCCGGAGCTGACTGCTCCGGCTGCGCCGCGCGCACCCCCGGGATCCTCGACGATGCCGAAGGCGACCTCGCCGCCGTAGCTGAACCGAGCGATGCGCACGACGGGCCAGGCTACCGACGCCGTGGGCGCCGTGCGGCTGCCCGCACGCGGGTGTGCACGAAGGGGGATCAGACGGGGCGGATCAGAGGCGGGTCAGACGGGGCGGAACGCCGAGGCGTGGTCGCGGACGAAGTCGTCGATCGAGCGCGCCGGCCGGCCGGTCGCTTTGGTGACCTCATCGGTCACCTCGGCGGCCCCACCGGCCCGCTGCACCTCGGTGAGCTCGGCCAGCGCGCCGACCAGCTGCTCCGTCAGCCCAACCCCGAGCATGTCCTGCCGGAACTGGTCGTCGGTCGCGGGCTCGTAGCGCACCGCGTGACCGATGCACCCGCCGAGCCGCTCGGCCACCTGCGCGTAGGTGAGCGCCTCAGGGCCGGTGATGGCGTAGCTGCGCCCGACGTGCGCCTGCGGGTGCTGCAGGATGTGCGCGGCGACCGCAGCGACGTCACGCGTGTCGACGAAGGCAATCGGGGCTTCCACCTGTGGCTGGGCGAGCACCCCCTTGGCGATGCCGCTGGCTCCGGCCAGCAGGTTCTGCATGAATGAGGTCGGAGCCAGCACCGTGTGCGGGTGCCCGCTCGCGGCAAGGCGCTCGACGCTCGCCCGGTGCCACCGGGCGAGCGCGACGTCGCCGTGCTGCCAGCTGAAGGCGGCGAGTTTCACCACATGCGGCCGCTCGGTGGCCCGGGCGGCCGCGTCGGCGAACGCGCCCTCCAGGTCGGGCTGCTGCGGACTCGATGGGGTGAGGAGGAAGGCGGCCGCGACGCCGCGCAGCGCGTCGTCGAGCGACTCGGGATGCTCGAGGTCACCGATGGCGATCTCGGCGTCGTACCCGCGCAGGTCGTCGGCCTTCTCCGGGCTCCGGACCAGCGCGCGGAACGGTACCCCGGCTCCGCTCAGCTCGCGCACCACGCCGCCACCAACCTGCCCGGTCGCGCCCACCACCAGAATCGTCATGGCTGACCCAACCCCCGCTGCCGGCGGGCTGTTCCGCCGGGATGAGACCGGCCGGCACGAGCCGCCGGCCGGCCCCCTACGTCAGAGCGGCGTCACATCCGACCGATCATGGCCGCGACATCGTGGTCGCCGCCCGCGTAGACCTGCGCCGCGCGGCCGGTCATCGCCGCGATGCCCTCGAGGGCGCGCTGCAGCCGAGCCGCTGAGCTCTGCCACTCCTGGTACAGCGCGGCGTACTGCGCGTGGGACCCCCCGGTCCACACCGCATCGAGGCCGCGGACCTCCCCCGTGCAGGTCGCGAGCTCACCCGCGATGGAGGCAGCACTGCCGCGCAAACGGCTGCTGGTCGCGAGCAGGTGCGTGGGGCTGACGGCGTAGGCGTCGGTGGGCACGGTGACCTCCTGGGTCGGTAGAAGCTGACCCGGGGGACGCTAGCGGGGCCGCTACCCGCCCTGCAGGAGTTGTCCACAGCCCGTAGGGCTACCGCTCGGGCTGCTCACCCTGGCGCCGCAGCCCGTAGGTGACGGCGTCCTCGAGCGCCTGCCAGGACGCGGCGATGATGTTCTCGTCGACACCGATGGTGTCCCACTCGCTGGCGCCGTCACTGGTCTCGACGAGCACCCGGGTGACTGCGCCGGTGCCGCCGCCGCCTTCGAGGATGCGCACCTTGTAGTCGACCAGCTCGAGGTCGGCCAGGCCCGGGTACGTGTTCTCCAGCGCCGTCCGCAGCGCGCGGTCGAGGGCGTTCACCGGACCGTTGCCCTCGCCGGTGGCCACGATGCGCTCGCCCCGCGACCACAGCTTGACCGTCGCCTCGCTGATCACTTGACCGTCGGCCCGCTGCTCGACGATCACGCGCCACGACTCGAGCGCGAAGTACCGCGACGCCCCCTCGATCTCGCTGCGCAGCAGCAGCTCGAACGAGGCCTCCGCCGCCTCGTACACCCAGCCGCGTGACTCGCGGTCTTTAACCGTCTCGAGCACTCGGGCCAGGGCCTCGCGGTCCCCCGACAGGTCGAGCCCCAGCTCACGTCCCTTGAGCTCGAGCGTGGCGCGGCCGGCCAGCTCGGACACCAGCATCCGCATGTCGTTGCCGACAGCCGCGGGCTCCATGTGCTGGTAGAGGTCGGGGTCGACCTTGATGGCGGAGGCGTGCAGCCCGGCCTTGTGCGCGAAGGCGCTGACCCCGACGTAGGGCCGGTGCGGCTGCGGCGTGACGTTGGCGATCTCGTCGATCGCGTGGCTGACCCGGCCCAGCTCGACCAGTCGGCCGGACGGCAGCACGGACCGCCCCATCTTCGCCTCGAGGCCGGCCACGACGCTGAACAGGTCGGCGTTGCCGCACCGCTCGCCGTAGCCGTTGGCGGTGCCCTGCACGTGCGTCACGCCGGCGTCGACAGCGGCGAGGGTGTTGGCGACGGCGCAGGCGGTGTCGTTGTGGCAATGGATGCCGAGCCGGGCCCCGCTCGCGCCCAGCACGTTGCTGACGACCCCGGCCAGCCGCGCGGGCAGCATCCCGCCGTTCGTGTCGCAGAGAACGACGACCTCGGCCCCGGCCCCGGCGGCCACCCGCACCACCTCCAGCGCGTAGTCCGGCGCAGCCGCATAGCCGTCGAAGAAGTGCTCCGCGTCGAGAAAGACCCGCCGTCCTTCGGCCCGCAGGTGCGCCACGGTGTCGTGGACCATCGCCAGGTTCTCCCGGCCGGTGGTGCGCAGGGCCCGCTCCACGTGGCGCAGGTCGGACTTGGCCACCAGGCACACGACCGGTGTCTCGGCCTCGAGGAGGGCGGCCACCTGGGGGTCACCCGCGGCCACGGCCCCAGCCCGGCGGGTGGCCCCGAAGGCGGTCAGCGTCGCGGTGCCCAGCGACAGCTCGGTCTTGGCCCGCGCGAAGAACTCGGCGTCCTTGGGGTTGGAACCGGGCCAGCCACCCTCGAGGTAGCCCACGCCGAGCGTATCGAGGTGACGGGCGACCGCCAGCTTGTCGGCAACGCTGAGGGAGAGCCCCTCCTGCTGGGTGCCGTCGCGCAGCGTCGTGTCGTAGACATGCAGCTTCTCGGGGTCGTAGACGTGCAGTTGTTCGTCGTTGAGCCCGGCCACGCCATCAATGGTGCCAGGCTTCCCTGGCGCGGCAGGGCGACCGCCGTGTGCCGCCTCAGCCGGGCTGGTGCTATGTGCTCCAGCAACGCACGACGTCGCGCATCGACAGCACGCCCACCACCTGGCTGCCGCTACCGCCGCTCTGGCAGACGTTCAGGTCCCGGAACCCGCCGCGCAGCATGACGGAGGCAGCCTTGTCGAGCGGCCAGTCGGGGTCGGCGACGACGGCAATTCTGGGTCAGGTGCTCCCCCGCGCGCTCGGTGTCGGGATCGACACCGCGGGCGGGCGACGGACTCAAGGATGTCGCGCTCGGTGAGGATGCCGGGACCGTGGCCCTCGCCGTCACGCACGACCGCGGCACCGACCTTGCGCTGGTGCATCTGCCGAGCAGCGTGCCTCGGGGTAAGCCCCGCCCGACGGTCAGAACGACGTCGCTCATCCCGTCTCGTACCTGCCTGGCTGCTCCTTCTGGCCGATCTTCGGTCACCCCAGGGCACGGGTGTCGCGTTGGGGAACAGCACTCGCAAAGATCAGTCCCGCACGTACTCGTTCCAGGTCTTGTACCGGTCGAGCTCCCCGCGGGTCGCAGCGTGGTAGAGCTCGACCAGGTGCCGCGCGACGGGGCCGGGGGTTCCCGTGCCGATCGCGCGGTCGTCGGCCTCGACGATGGGGACGATCTCAGCAGCGGTGCCGGTGAAGAACGCCTCGTCGGCGAGGTAGAGGTTGGAGCGCACGAGCGGCGCCTCGACGACCTCGTACCCCTCGTCGCGCGCGATTGTCATGACCGACTCGCGGGTCAGCCCGGCCAGCACGCCGTCGACTATCGGCGGAGTCACGATCTTGCGGCCGAACACGAGGAAGACGTTCTCGCCACTGCCCTCGGCCACCCGGCCGTCCGGGGTCAGCATGATCGCCTCGTCATAGCCGGCCTTGAGCGCGCTGACCTTCGCCAGCGCCGAGTTGATGTACTGACCGGTCGCCTTGCCCTCGGGTGGGATGGTGTTGGGGCCGATGCGCTCCCACGAGGACACCATCACCCGGCAGCCGCGGGCGGCGGCGTCGTCGCCCAGGTAGGCGCCCCACGGCCAGCAGGCGATGGCTGCCCGGGTGGGGCTGGGCAGCGGGTTGACGCCCATCTCGCCATAGCCGAGGTAGAGCAGCGGGCGGATGTAGCAGGAGTCGACCTCGTTGACGCGCACCAGCTCGCGGGTCGCCTCGATCATCTCCTCGACGCTGTGCTCAGGCTCCATCAGGTAGATGCGGGCGGAGCGGAACAGGCGCTGGATGTGCTCGGTCAGCCGGAAGACGGCCGGGCCGCGGGCGGTGGCGTAGGCACGGACGCCCTCGAACACGCCCCAGCCGTAGTGCAGCGACGGGTTGAGGATGTGGATGGTGGCGGCGTCCCAGTCGACGAACTCGCCGTCCATCCAGATCTTGTTCGTGGGCGTGATCGGCACGGGCTCCCCCACCGGTCGGGCGGACTGATCCGCGTGATGGCTGACCTGCAGACTATCGCCGCCCGGCCCCGCCGCAGCCCGAATATCAGCCCGCGGTGCCGGCGGCGCGGGCCGCGAGCGCCTCGCCGACCTCGCGGGTGCTACGGCGGCCGGCAGTCCCCGCGCGCTCGGCCAGGTCGGCCGCCACAGCCGCCTCGACCCGCCGCGCCTCGTCCTGATGCCCGAGGTGCTCGAGCAGCATCGCGACCGAGAGGACTGTCGCAGTCGGGTCGGCCACGCCCTGCCCGGCGATGTCGGGCGCCGAGCCGTGCACCGGCTCGAACATACTCGGGTTGGCCCGGCTGACGTCGAGGTTGCCGCTGGCGGCGAGGCCGATGCCGCCGGCGATGGCGGCGCCGATGTCGGTGAGAATGTCGCCGAACAGGTTGTCGGTGACGATGACGTCGAACCGCGACGGCTGCGTCACGAAGAACATCGACGCCGCATCAGCGTGCTGGTACTCGACGGTGACGTCGGGGTACTCGGGCGCAACGGCATCCACGGTGCGCGACCACAGCCCGCCTGCGTGGGCGAGCACGTTGGTCTTGTGCACCATCGTCAGCCGCCCTTCGCGCTTCTGCGCCCGGCCGAACGCGTCACGCACGACCCGCTCCACGCCGTAGCGGGTGTTGACGCTCTCCTCGGTGGCGACCTCGTGCGGTGTCCCCTTTCGCAGCGAGCCGCCCATCCCGGAGTACGGCCCTTCCGTGCCCTCGCGGACGACGACGAAGTCGATGTCGGGGTCGCCGGCCAGCGGGGAGCTCACTCCCGGGAACAGCTTGACGGGGCGCAGGTTGACGTGGTGGTCGAGCTCGAAGCGCAGCCGGAGAAGCAGCCCGCGCTCGAGCACGCCGGAGGGCACCGACGGGTCACCGACGGCGCCTAGCAGGATGGCATCGGCCTCGCGCAGCTCGCCCAGCACCGAGTCGGGCAGCGTCTCGCCGGAGGCGTTGTACCGGCGAGCGCCGAGCTCGTACTCGACTGTGTCGACCTTTTCGTGCACCGCCGACAGGACACGAAGCCCCTCGGCCACCACCTCGGAGCCGATGCCGTCACCCGGGATCACTGCCAGCCGCATGCGCCCGAGGCTACCGACGCAGCGATGCGACTCCGGCCCGCGAGCTGCCGGTCACCCGACGGGCAGCACGGCCGCCCGGTTGACGGCGGACAGCACAGCCCGCAACGAGGCGGTGACGATGTTGGGGTGCAGGCCGACCCCCCACAGCACGCGGTCCTCGACGGCTACCTCGACATAGGCGGCGGCGCCGGCGTCGGCCCCACTGCTGACGGCGTGCTCGGTGTAGTCCAGCACGCGGATGTCGAGCCCGGCCGAGCCCAGGGCATCGACGAACGAGGAGATCGGCCCGTTGCCGACCCCCTCCAGCACGTGCTCCTCCCCGTCTACAGTCACCGTGTAGGTGCCCTCGTACCCGACCAGCGCGTACGGCGACTGCCGCGTGAGGTACTCCTGCTCGAAGATCGACCACAGCACGTCGGACGTCACCTCGCCGCCGGCGACGTCGGTGTGCCGCTGCACCACAGCGCTGAAGTCGATCTGCAGGCGGCGCGGCAGGTCGAGGCCGTGCTCGGCCTTCAGCAGGTAGGCCACCCCGCCCTTGCCGGACTGGCTGTTGACCCGGATGACAGCCTCGTAGCTGCGCCCGACGTCCTGCGGGTCGATCGGCAGGTAGGGGACGGCCCACAGGCGCTGGCCGGTCCGCTCCATAGCCTCCAGACCCTTCTTGATCGCATCCTGGTGCGAGCCTGAGAAGGCCGTGTAGACCAGCTCGCCACCGTAGGGGTGGCGGGGATGGACCGGCAGCTGGTTGCAGTACTCGACGGTGCGGCGGACCTCGTCGATGCCGGAGTAGTCGACCATCGGCTCGATGCCCTGGCTGAACAGGTTGAGGGCGAGCGTGACCAGGCAGACGTTGCCGGTGCGCTCGCCGTTGCCGAACAGGCAGCCCTCGATGCGGTCGGCGCCTGCCAGCAGCCCCTGCTCCGCGGCGGCCACCGCGGTGCCGCGGTCGTTGTGCGGGTGCAGGCTCAGCACGACGCTGTCGCGGCGGCGCAGGTTGCGCGAGACCCACTCGATCTGGTCGGCGTACACGTTCGGGGTCGCCATCTCGACAGTCGCGGGCAGGTTGATGACGACGGGCCGCTCGGGCGTGGGCTGCCAGACGTCCATCACCGCCTCACAGACCTCGACGGCGTAGTCGAGTTCGGTACCCGTGAACGACTCCGGGCTGTACTGCCAGCGCACGACGGTGCCAGGGAGCAGGGACTCGGCGTACTTCTTGCACCACTCGGCCCCGCGGACGGCGATTTCCTTGACTCCCTCGCGGTCGAGGCCGAACACCACGCGTCGCTGCAGGGTGGACGTGGAGTTGTACAGGTGCACGAGCGCGGTGCCGCGGAAGCCGACCAGGGACTCGATGGTCCGCTCGATCAGCTCCTCGCGGGCCTGGGTCAGCACCTGGATGGTGACGTCGGGCGGCACGGCATCGTCCTCGACGAGGCTGCGCACGAAGTCGAAGTCGGTCTGGCTCGCCGAGGGGAAGCCGACCTCGATCTCCTTATAGCCGAGCCGGACCAGCAGCTCGAACATCCGGCGCTTGCGGTCGGGGCTCATCGGGTCGATCAGGGCCTGGTTGCCGTCACGCAGGTCGACGCTGCACCACTGCGGGGCGGCGGTGATGGTCCGCTGCGGCCAGGTGCGGTCCGGCAGGTCGACGGGGGTGAAGGGCGCGTACCTGTCGATCGGCATGCCGGACGGGCGCTGGGAAGAGTGCTGGCTGTCGTACGGATGACTGTCGTGCATGGTGCGGGTGCTCCTTGCTACCTGCGCTGCCTGCGGGGCTGCGCTGCCTGGACGTGGCAGCCGGCGAACGCGTGAGCCCGCGGCGAGGGAGCCGGCCTGGTCAGGCCTCGCCGCGGCAGCTAAGGAGCAGGTTCACCATGTCGCCGCTGACGCTAGCAGGTCAGGCGGTAGCGGGTCAGACGGCGGCGGGCTCCCCGGCCGCACCGGCAACCGATGCGGCCAGGCCGGCGAGGTGCGCGAGGCGCACCACCTCCGACGCGCGGAATTGCGGGCCGCCGGTCCGCCCGAGCAGCAGGACCGACGCGGTGCCGCCGACCGGCGCGGCAGCCAGCTCGGTGCCGCGCTCGAACCACGAGTAGGGCACCCACGGCTCGTCGGGGCCAAAGCGCCGCGCGGATGCCAGTGGCAACCACGAGGCGTCCAGGTCGTGTTCGGCCGGGGCGGCGGTCGAGGCCGCGCTGACGGCAGGTGCGCCGTCGGCGTCGGCGTGCAAGAGCAGCGCCCACGACGCGTGGAACGCCTCGGGGGCGAGTTCGGCCAGCCGCGCCAGCGCGTCGTGCGGGCTGGCGGCGAGGGCGTCGACGATGTCGAGGTCGCGGGTCATCTCGTGCGCCCGGTGAAACGGCCGGACCGACTCCACCTCGACCCCGGGGACCGAGCGTGCCGCGGTGAGCAACGAGTCCGCGAGTCCGCCGGCCGGCAGGGTGACGACCAAGTCGTCGACGGCGCCGAACGGACCGCGCTCCACAACATCGAGGGACTCGATGTCGACACCGGTGCCGCCGAGGGCGGTGGCCACGGCGCCGAGGGAGCCGGGGCGGTCGGGCAGCACGAGACGCAACAGGTAGGTCATGCTCACCGGCACATTCTGCCGTGGCGAGGTTGCCGCCGTGTTAAACGGCCAGCTCCACCCGGGTGACACCAGCCAGCTCGCGCAGCGCCTCACCCGGGTCAGCCACCTTGATGGTGGTCATCCCCAGCGCCCGTGCGGGCTTGAGGTTGACCCCCAGGTCGTCGAGGAAGACGCAGTCGGCCGGCGGCGGGTTTCCCACGCTGGCGAGTGCGCGCTCGTAGAACTCGGGGTCCGGCTTCCGAACTCCCTCCACGCTCGACTCGACGACGGCGTCGAACAGGGTCAGCAGCCCGCCGAGCTCGCCGTCGCGGGGCATCGGCGCAACGTTGTTGGTCAGCAGCCCGAGCCGCATACCCGCCGCGCGCAGCCGCCGTACCGCCTCGACCATCGCCGGTCGGACGGCTCCGCTCAGCGACGCCAGCACACGGCGAGCGTCAATACTGACCCCGAGCGCCCGCGCCTCGGCCTCGAACGCCTGAATGAAGCCGTCGGCGTCGAGCTGGCCGCGCTCGAACCGCGCCCAGGCATTGGTGTCGGGCTCGGTTGTGTTGATGCGGCGCATGATCCCTTCGGGCAGCCCGGCCTCCCGCTCGTAATCAGCGAACGCCTCGAGGGGGCTCTCGACGATCACGCCACCAAGGTCGAACAGGACAGTCGAGATCGTCACGCGCTGAACCTAACCACCCAATGGCACGCGCGTCTGGCCGGGCGCCGCACCGGCGACCACAGACAACAGAACTGCTGGAGTCGGGTACAAAAACCCAACAGGACCTGCGCCTGGTCCGGCAAAGCACTGCCCCGGCGGAAGGGAGCGCCGGACGCAGGCCCACGTGACCCCAACTGTCCTCACGCTGGAGGCCGGCTGGGTCAGTCCTGCTCGATCCAGCTCATCATTGGGCGCAGCTGCGCGCCGACCTTCTCGATCGGGTGCTCCTTGCCCTCCTCGACGAGCTTGGTGAAGGTTGGCCGCCCGGCCTCGTCCTCCGCGACCCACTCCTTCGCGAACGTGCCGTCCTTGATCTCAGCCAGGATGCGTCCCATCTCCTGCTTCACGGCCGGTGTGATGACGCGCGGGCCGCGGGTGAGGTCGCCGTACTCGGCGGTGTCGGAGATGGAGTAGCGCATTCCCGCGATGCCGCCCTCGTACATCAGGTCGACGATGAGCTTGAGCTCGTGCAGGCACTCGAAGTAGGCGACCTCGGGCTGGTAGCCGGCCTCGACCAGCGTCGCGAACCCCGCCTGGACCAGCGCGGACGTGCCGCCGCACAGCACGGCCTGCTCACCGAACAGGTCTGTCTCGGTCTCCTCGGTGAACGTGGTCTTGAGGGTGCCGGCCCGCGTGCCTCCGATGCCCTTGGCGTAGGACAGGGCCAGCTGCAGAGCCGAGCCGCTGGCGTCCTGCTCCACGGCGACCAGGCAGGGCACGCCCTTGCCGTCCGCGAAGGTGCGGCGCACGAGGTGACCCGGGCCCTTGGGGGCGACCATGCAGACGTCGACGCCGGCCGGTGGGGTGATGAGGTCGTAGCGGATGTTGAAGCCGTGGCCGAAGAACAGTGCGTCGCCCTCGGACAGGTTGGGCGCGATGGCCTCGGCGTAGATGGCGCGGTGGGCGGTGTCGGGGGCCAGCAGCATGATCAGATCGGCCTCCGCGCACGCCTCGGCCGGCGTCACGACGCGCAGCCCTTCGGCCTCGGCCCGGGCTCGGCTCTTCGAGGACTCCGGCAGCCCGATGCGGACGTCGACTCCGCTGTCGCGCAGGTTCAGCGCGTGAGCGTGGCCCTGGCTGCCGTAGCCCAGCACGGCGACAGTGCGCCCCTGGACGAGGCTGAGGTCGGCGTCGTCGTCGTAGTAGATCTCGGGCATGCGGTGGGTCCTTTCCTTGGACGGATGTGGATCGCTGTAGCAGTGTCAGGTGCAGCGGCGCTGTGCTGCGGGTCTGGTCAGGCGCTGCGCTCGATGGCCCGCAGCGAGCGGTCGGTGATGGAGCGGGCACCGCGGGCAACTGCCACCAGCCCGGACTGCACCATCTCGCGGATGCCAAAGGGCTCCAGCACATGGACGAGCGCCTCGAGCTTGTCGCGGGTGCCGGTCGCCTCGATGATGACAGCGTCCGTGGCGACGTCGACGACCCTGGCCCGGAACAGCTGCGCGGTCTCGAGCACGGCGGAGCGCGTGGCCGCATCGGCGCGCACCTTAACCAGGAGCAGCTCGCGCTGCACGCTCGCCTCGCCGTCGAGTTCGACGATCTTGAGCACGTTGACCAGCTTGTTCAGCTGCTTGGTCACCTGCTCCAGCGGGCTGTCCTCCACGTTGACGACGATCGTCATCCGGCTGACCTTGGCGTCCTCGGTGGGGCCGACAGCCAGCGACTCGATGTTGAAGCCCCGGCGGGAGAACAGCATCGCGACGCGGGCGAGCACGCCGGGCTTGTTCTCGACCAGGACCGACAGGGTGTGACGGCTCATGCGGCACCTCCGGCGTTGCTCCGGTTGCCCTCGTTGCCCTCGTTGCCCTCGTTGCTCTCCTGCGGCTCCTCGACCGACTCGCCCATCTCGTAGTCGAAGTCGGGGGCGGTGTCGCGGGCGACCTGGATGTCGTCGTTGCTGGTGCCGGCTGTCACCATCGGCCAGACCATCGCGTCCTGGTGGACGACGAAGTCGATGACGACGGGGCGGTCGGTGATAGCCATCGCCTTCTCGATGGTGGCGTCGACCTCGGCGGCGGACTCGCAGCGCAGCCCGACGCAGCCGAGCGCCTCGGCCAGCCCGACGAAGTCCGGCACGTACTGGCGCCGGTCGCGGCGCAGGTCGGTGTTGGAGTAGCGGCCCTCGTAGAACAGGGTCTGCCACTGCCGGACCATCCCCAGCGAGCCGTTGTTGATCACCCCGACCTTGATGGGGATGCCTTCGACGGCGCAGGTGGCGAGCTCCTGGTTGGTCATCTGGAAGCAGCCGTCCCCGTCGATCGCCCAGACCGTCGCATCCGGCTGGCCGACCTGGGCGCCCATCGCCGCGGGAACGGCGTAGCCCATGGTGCCAAGGCCGCCGGAGTTGAGCCAGGTGTAGGGCTTCTCGTAGGAGATGAACTGCGCGGCCCACATCTGGTGCTGGCCGACGCCGGCGACGTAGATCGCATCCGGGCCGGCGATCTGGCCGATGCGGCTGATGGCGTACTGCGGGCTCAGACTGCCGTCGGCCGGCTCGTCGTAGCCGAGGGGGTAGGTGGTGCGCCAGCCGTCGACCTGCCGCCACCAGGCGGCGAGGTCGGGCAGGGACTCGGCCGCGAGGGCGGCGCTCAGCTCGCGGATGACCTCGCGGGCGTCGCCGACGATGGGCACGTCGGCGAGCCTGTTCTTGCTGATCTCGGCGGGGTCGACGTCGGCGTGGATGACTTTGGCGCCCGGCGCGAAGGAGTCGATGCGGCCGGTGACGCGGTCATCGAAGCGGGCGCCGAGCGTGATCAGCAGGTCGGACTTCTGCAGCGCTGTGACGGCGGCGACCGTGCCGTGCATCCCCGGCATCCCGAGGTGCTGGGGGTGGGAGTCGGGGAAGGCGCCGCGGGCCATCAGCGTGGTGACGACGGGGATCTTTGTCAACTCGGCCAGGCGCAGCAGGTCCTCGGCCGCACGCGCCTTGAGGACGCCGCCGCCGACGTAGAGCACGGGGCGCTGCGCGGTACTGATCAGCTTCGCCGCCTCGCGGACCTGCCGGCTGTGCGGGCGAGTGGTCGGCCGGTAGCCCGGCAAGTCGAGCTGGGTGGGCCAGGTGAAGGTCGTGGCGGCCTGCAGGACGTCCTTGGGGATGTCGACGAGGACCGGGCCGGGGCGGCCAGTGCCGGCCAGGTGGAAGGCCTCGGCGACGGTGCGCGGAATGTCGTCCGCATCCTGCACCAGGTAGTTGTGCTTGGTGATCGGCATGGTGATGCCGCAGATGTCGGCTTCCTGGAAGGCGTCGCTGCCGATCGCGGCGCTGGGCACCTGGCCGGTGATCGCGACCAGCGGGACGCTGTCCATGTAGGCATCGGCGATGGGAGTGACGAGGTTGGTCGCGCCGGGCCCCGAGGTGGCCATGCAGACGCCGACTCGGCCGGTGGCCTGCGCGTAGCCGGTGGCGGCGTGCCCGGCGCCCTGCTCGTGGCGGACCAGGATGTGGCGGATCTTCTCGGTGTCGAACAGCGGGTCGTAAGCCGGCAGGATCGCGCCGCCGGGGATGCCGAAGACGACCTCGACGCCGGCCGCCTCGAGCGAGCGGACGAGCGACTGGGCTCCGGTGATCTGCTCTGGCATCGTCCTTCGGGTCCTTCTGGTGGTGAGCGGGCCTGCGGCCACGTCAGTGGCCGCATGAAAAAACCCCTCGTGCCGGGTGGCACGGAGGGGCGGCGCGCGAAGCTCGGACGGGAGCTAGGCGCGCTGGCGAACTACGATTCGCACGACGGTCACGCCTCTGAGCGTGCCTGAGGCTTGCGGGTGGGTCAAGTCGCGGCCAGCCCGCGGGGCCCGACCGCGCACCCCCGGGCGGATCAGGTTGACGATCCGGTACGCGGCGAGCCGCCCACTCGCGGTTCTGGTCCAGAACATGCCGCCAGCGGACGACACCGTCACGCCCTCCCAGCGCCGTGATCATTCCGCCCGTTCGCGAGCCGTTTCGGACCGCCGCGAGGATGGCCCTGCTGTCCGTGCCCGCGTCGCTGACATGTGGACCGACGGCCGCGCGGTTGCACGGGCTCAACGGCCTCCCGTACTGGCGCCCGGAGGAGCCAGTGCATCTCGCGCTTCCCCGGCCGCGACTCGCTGGCAGCGAGCAGGACTTCGGATGCACCGGCTCGCGCTTGACATCGACGACGCGAGCACGGCGTCGGGGCTGCCGGCGACGTCGGTAGCACGGACTCTGAAGGATGCCGCGCGGACGTCGTCTGCAACTGCTGGACCGGCGTTTTCCAGACCGAAAGCGCGAGCCAAGGACCGCTGGGTGAAGGGGCCGCCCAGGGTGGCGGGGCTGGGTCAGGGGGTGGCGCCGCTGGCGTCGACGGCGGACAGGAAGCGGGATGCGAGGGGGGCGGCCACGTCGGCCCCGAACCCGCCGTCCTCGACGATCACCGCGAAGGCCAGCGTGCCGCGGTAGCCGACGAACCAGGCGTGGGTCGGCAGGTCCGTGCCCTTGGGCGCCGACCCGAACTCGGCCGTGCCGGTCTTGCCGAAGACCGCGCCGGGGAACGCAACCGGCGCAGCGGTCCCCTCGAGCACGACGGCCCGCATCATGTCCTGCAGCTCGGGGACGACGGTGGCCGGAAGCGGGTGCGAGCGCGGCGACGCCCCGGACACGAACGGCTGGTGCCAGGTGCCGCTGGCGACGGCGGCCGCCACCGAGGCCATCTGCAGCGGGCTGGCGACCACTGCTGCCTGCCCGAAGGCCGACGCCGCCTCGTCCACCGGCCCGCTCGGTGGCGGGTAGGTCCCACCTGCGCTGGCGATGGGCAGCGGGGGCGTGCCGTCGAAGCCGTAAAGCTCAGCCGCGCGCTTCATGTCGGTCTCGTGGATCTGCTTGCGGAGGTTGACGAACGCCGTGTTGCAGCTCTGGGCGAAAGCCGAGCGCAGGGTCAGCGCGCCTAGCGCCTCCTTCTTGGCGTTCTTGAACGTCAGCCCCGACACCACGACCGACGCGGGGCACTGCACCGCCGACTGCTCGGTCAGCCCGGCCGTGAGCGCTGCCGTGGCGGTGACGATCTTGTAGGTCGACCCCGGTGGGTACTGGCCGCGCAGCACGCGGCCGAACCCGCCCACCGGGTTGTTGACCAGCGCGAGCACCGAACCGGTCCGCGTGTCGACGGCGGCGAGCGCGGCCGGATGACTCAAACCCCCGATGACCTGCTCGCCGGCCTTCTGCACCGCGAGGTTGAGCGTCGTCCGTACGTCCTTGCCGGCGGTCGCCGGGAAGGTGCTGAGCGTTGCCAGCTCGGCGGTGCCGCGCCGCAGCACCACTCGGCCGCCTGCCCGGCCTCCGAGCTGGCTGTCGTAGGCCCGCTGCAGCCCGGACTGCCCAGACACGTCTCCCGCCTGGTGCCCTGCGCTCGCAGCCTCATCAGCGGTGAGCGGCCCGACGGTGCCGATCAGGTTGGCATCCAGCTCGGTGTCGGCACCTTCCAGCGGGGTGCCGTTCGCGGCCAGCAGCCGGCCGCGCCGTCCCTCCGCTCGGAGGCGTCCCAGCGCCAGGCCCGGCGCGGGCTGGGGATGCAGTGCCGCCGGCGAGAACTGCACCCGCCACTGGTCGCCCTCCCGCTGGAGGGGCAGGGTGCCGCCGTAGCTCCAGTCCCCCAGGCCCTTGAGGGCCATGTGCGCGGTGTACGCGGCGCTGAAGCCCGCACCGGACGGCAGGCGCGTGACCTTTCCTGGGTCGAACGACGCGGACGTCACCTGCAGCGAGGTCCGGTCGCCCCGGTCGAGCGCCCCGATGACGGCCGGCGTACCGGTTGACGCAGCGGCCATCCCCCCGTAGTCAGCGGCCGTCCACGCCGACAGGTAGGCCTGCGCCGCCTGCTCGGCGGCGCGCTGCTGCTTCTGCTTGCTGGTGCGGTGCAGCAGCAAGTACGCGCCACCAGCTGCGGCTACGAGCAGGAGGACGACAGCCGCTACGGCGCCGAAGGTACCGCCGCCGACCCGGCGGCGCCGCCTCGCATCGCCGCGCCTGGTAGAGCCTGGCATCAACCGCAGACCGCGCCAGTCGCCGCAGACCCGACGAGCTTGGCGTACTTGGCCAGCACGCCGGAGGTGTAGCGCGGCTCCAACGGCTTCCAACCCGCCCGGCGACGCTCCAGCTCGTCGACGTCGACCAGCAGGTCGAGGCGGCGGTTAGGCACGTCGAGCAGGATGCGGTCACCGTCGGCGACCAGCGCGATGGGACCCCCGTCCGCCGCCTCGGGGGCGAGGTGGCCCACGCACAGCCCGGACGTGGCACCCGAGAAGCGCCCGTCGGTCAGCAGCGCGACCTCCTTGCCCAGGCCTGCGCCCTTAATAGCGGCCGTGACGGCGAGCATCTCGCGCATCCCCGGCCCACCGCGCGGCCCCTCCCAGCGGATGACGACAATGTCGCCGGCCTCGATCGTGTTGCTGGTGACGGCCGCCATGGCGCCGGCCTCGCCGTCGAAGACGCGCGCGCGACCTTCGAAGACGAGCGAGTCCATCCCCGCGCTCTTGACGACAGCGCCGTCTGGGGCCAGCGAGCCGCGCAGGATCGCCAGGCCGCCGGTGGCGTGCAGGGGCGCGTCGAGCGGGCGCAGCACGGTGCCGTCGAGGTCGGGCGGGGCGAGCGCGGACAGCTCCTCGGCCAAGGTGCGGCCGGTGACTGTCAGGGCATCGCCGTGCAGCAGCCCCGCCTCGAGCAGCGCCCGCATGACAACTGGCACACCGCCGATGGTGTCGAGGTCGTTCATCACGTAGGCGCCGAAGGGGCGGACGTCGGCGATGTGCGGTACCCGCCGGCCGATGCGGTCGAAGTCGTTGAGGTCGAGGTCGACGCGGGCCTCGTGCGCGATGGCCAGCAGGTGCAGCACAGCGTTGGTGGAGCCTCCGAGCGCCATCACTACGGCGATGGCGTTCTCGAACGCGTCGCGGGTGAGGATCTGCCGGGCGGTCAAGCCCTGCTCGACGAGCCGCACGGCGGCCTCGCCGGAGGCACGCGCGAAGGCATCGCGCCGCGCGTCGGGAGCCGGCGCCGACGCCGAGCCGATGATCGACATGCCCAGTGCCTCGGCCGCGGACGCCATCGTGTTTGCCGTGTACATACCGCCGCACGACCCCTCGCTGGGGCAGGCGGCGCGTTCGACGGCCCGGAGCCCGGCGTCGTCGAGCGTGCCGCGGGTGCGGGCGCCGACGGCCTCGAAGACGTCCTGGATGGTGACAGGCGTTCCGTCCGGGAGCCGCCCGGGCAGGATCGACCCGCCGTAGAGGAAGACGCTGGCGAGGTCGAGGCGGGCTGCGGCCATCAGCATCCCGGGCAGGCTCTTGTCGCAGCCCGCGAGCAGGACCGTGCCGTCGAGTCGCTCGGCGTGGACCACCAGCTCGACGGAGTCAGCGATCACCTCGCGGCTGACCAGCGAGGCGCGCATCCCTTCGTGACCCATTGAGATACCGTCGCTGACAGCGATGGTCCCGAACTCGAGCGGGAAGCCGCCGGCGGCCCGCACCCCCTCCTTGGCCGCCGCGGCGAGCCGCTGCAGCGGCATGTTGCAGGGGGTGACCTCGTTCCAGGACGAGGCGACACCGATCTGCGGCTTGTCCCAGTCGTCGTCGGTCATGCCAACGGCCCGCAGCATGGCGCGGGCCGGGGCCCGCTCCACCCCGTCGGTGACCTCGAAGGAACGGGGTTTACGGGGCGAGGCAGGCACGGGCGAACTTTACGTGCGGCACCTGGGGCCGCGGCTTCTGACAGGCGGGGGCTGCGGGCGGTCCGGCGCGGGTTCTGGCGCCCGCTTCTGGCGCCCGGTTCTGGCGCACCAGCTTCAGGCGGCCGGGCGACCCGTCACGTCAGCCGGCGCCTAGCCGCTCCAGCAGCAGCGCCCGCACGCGAGCCGCGTCGGCCTGCCCCCGCATGGCCTTCATGACAGCACCGACGAGCGGACCAGCCGCGGCTACCTTGCCCTCTCGCACCTTGGTCGCGATGTCGGGTGCGCCTGCGATGGCAGCATCGACCGCCTTCCCTAGCGCCGCATTGTCGCTGACGACGGCCAGGCCCCGGGCCGCGATGACCGCATCGGGGTCGCCCTCACCGGCGAGGACGCCCGCGACAACCTGCCGGGCGAGGGCGTTGGTCAAGCTGCCTTCGGCGACGAGCCCGATGACGCGGGCAACATCGTGTCCCGTGATCGGCAGGTCCGCCGGCTCGGTGCCGGCATCGACGGCGGCCCGTGCCAGCTCGTTGAGCCACCAGGCGCGGGCGGCCTCGGCGGGAGCGCCGGCCGCCAGGGTCTCCTCGATCAGCTCCAGCACGCCGGCGCTGCGCATCTGCTCGAGGTCGCGGGGGGTGTAGCCGAAGCGCTCGCCGAGCCGCTGCCGGCGCTGCGCTGGCAGCTCGGGCATGGCCACGCGCACCCGCTCGACGTACTGCTCGTCGAGTGCGAGCGGCGCGAGGTCGGGCTCGGGAAAGTAGCGGTAGTCGGTTGCCTCCTCCTTGGTCCGGCCGGCGAGGGTCACCCCGGCTGACTCGTCGAAGTGCCGGGTCTCCTGCACGATCCGGTCGCCGGCCTCGAGCCGGCCAGCCTGCCGGCGAATCTCGTAGGCAGCCGCGCGCTCGACCGAGCGCATCGAGTTGAGGTTCTTGGTCTCGGTGCGGGTGCCGAACGGCTCGCCGGGGCGGTGCAGGGAGACGTTGGCGTCGCACCGCAGCTGCCCCTGCTCCATCCGCGCCTCGCTGACCCCGAGCGAGCGCAGCAGCTCGCGCAGCTCGGCCACGTAGGCGCGGGCGACCTCCGGCGAGCGGATGTCGGGCTCGGTGACGATCTCGATCAGGGGGACGCCGGAGCGGTTGTAGTCGAGCAGCGAGTGCGTGGCACCGTGGATGCGGCCCGTCGAGCCGCCGACGTGCAGCGACTTGCCGGTGTCCTCCTCCAGGTGGACCCGGGTGATACCGACCCGATACGTCTGGCCGCCCGAGTCGACGTCGAGCCAGCCGTTCTCGCACAGCGGCTCGTCGTACTGGCTGATCTGGAAGTTCTTCGGCATGTCCGGGTAGAAGTAGTTCTTGCGAGCGAAGCGGCACCACGGCGAGATGATGCAGTTGAGCGCCAGGCCCACGCGGACGGCGAACTCGATGGCGCGCTCGTTGACCACCGGCAGCGCGCCCGGCAGCCCGAGGCACACCTGACAGACCTGCGTGTTGGGCTCCTCACCGAACGCTGTCGAGCAGCCGCAGAACATCTTCGACGCCGTGCCCAGCTCGACGTGGGTCTCCAGCCCCAGCACCGGCTCGTAGCCCTCCGGGGTGAGCGCCACGGCGGGGGCTGCGGTGGCTGTCATCGCTGCTCCTCGGGCGGCAGGTCGGATGCCGGCTTGGCCGCCGGCCGGCTGGGCACCATCCCCGTCCGCCAGGCGAAGGTGGTGACTGCCGCTGCGATGCCGGCGAGGATCGCCACCGCACCGATCAGCCAGGACGAGGCGAGCAGGGCCATCACGAGGACGCCCACGACCAGCGCCCACAGCGTGCCGACCCACTGCTGCTCGGTCAGTCGGATCATGCGAGTGCCTCATCCAGCACTGGCGCCTCGTCGAGCAGGGCGTGGCCGCGGCGTGCATCCAGCTCGGCCTCGAGCGCCCCGGCCAGGCGGTACATCCGCTCGTCGGCCAGTGCCGGCGCCATCACCTGCAGCCCCACCGGGAGCCCGTCGGCGAGGCCGCACGGCACCGACATAGCCGGGGTCCCGGCCAGGTTGGCCGGGATGGTGCACAGGTCGGCGGCATACATCGCCATCGGGTCACCGGTGCGCTCGCCGAGCGGGAACGCCACAGTCGGGGTGGTCGGCGAGACGAGCACATCGACGTCGTCGAAGGCCGCGGTGAAGTCGCGCGTGATGAGCGTGCGGACCTTCTGCGCCTGCCCGTAGTAGGCGTCGTAGTAGCCCGACGACAGCGCGTACGTGCCGATCATGATGCGGCGGATGACCTCGGGCCCGAATCCGGCGGCGCGGGTTCGGCTCATGACCTCCTCCGCCCCATGCTCGCCGTCGTCACCGACGCGCAGGCCGTAGCGCATCGCGTCGAAGCGGGCCAGGTTGGACGAGCACTCGCTCGGGGCGATCAGGTAGTAGGCGGGCAGGGCGTAGGCGAACGACGGGCAACTGACCTCGACGACCTGCGCGCCCAGCTCCTCGAGCAGGGCGACCGCCTCGCGGAACCGCGCCTCGACCCCCGGCTGGTAGCCCTCGCCGGCCAGCTCGCGGACGACGCCGATCCGCATCCCGCCGACGTCGCGCCGGGAGGCAGCCGCGACGACGTCGGGCGGCGGCTGGTCGATGCTCGTCGAGTCGAGCGGGTCGTGGCCGGCGATCGTCGCGTGCAGCAGGGCGGCGTCGAGAACGGTGCGGGCCAGGGGGCCGGCCTGGTCGAGGCTGGAGGAGAACGCGACGAGGCCGTTGCGCGACACCCCGCCATAGGTCGGCTTGACCCCGACCAGGCCGCACACCGCGGCGGGCTGCCGGATGGACCCACCTGTGTCGGTGCCCAGCGCCAGCGTGGCCTGGCGGGCCGCAACCGCCGCGGCGCTGCCACCCGAGGACCCGCCGGGGATGCGCGTCAGGTCCCAGGGGTTGGCGGTCGGACCGTACGCGGAGTTCTCGGTCGAGCTGCCCATCGCGAACTCGTCCATGTTGGTCTTGCCCAGCACCACGACGCTGGCCTCGCGCAGCCGGCGGGTGACAGTCGCGTCGTAGGGCGGGAGCCAGCCCTCGAGGATGCGGGACCCGCAGGTCGTCGGCATCCCCCGCATCGTGAACACGTCCTTGAGCGCGAGCGGCACCCCGGCCAGCGGACCCAGGGCGTCGCCGCGGGCGCGCGCGGCGTCGACGGCGTCGGCAGCGGCAAGGGCCCCCGCCGCGTCGACGTGCAGGAAGGCGTGCACCGCCGGGTCGGTGGCACTGATGCGCTCGAGGTGTGCCTGCGCAACCTCGCGGGCGCTGGCGTCGCCGCTCGCCACCAGGGCGGCCAGCTGCGCCGCTGTGGCGCCGACGAGGCTGGTATCGCTCAGCACGCTCACACCTGCTCGTCGAGGATGCGCGGGACGCGGAACCGGCTGTCCTCGGCCGCCGGCGCCGCAGCGAGCACGTCGGCGCGCTCAAGGCTGGGGCGCACCTCGTCGGGGCGAAAGACGTTGGTCAGCGGCAGCGCGTGGCTCATCGGCGGGATGTCATCGGAAGCGACCTCACCCACGCGGGCGACGGCGCTGAGGATCACATCGAGCTGTGGCGCCAGGTGGTCGAGCTGCTCGTCGGACAGGTCGAGCCGGGAGAGCCGGGCGAGGTGTGCGACCTCCTGCCGGGTGAGCGCCATGGCCGCATCGTACGGGCGAGGTGTGACGGTTTCCGGCCGCTGGCAGGCAGGTCACGCCGGCTCCGGAACCGGCTCGGCGTCCCCTGTTGCTGCCACCGGCAGGGCGCTGACGCCCTGCTCGAGCAGTCTGCGGAAGCCGTCCTCGTCGAGCAGCGGCACCTTGAGCGCGACAGCGCGGTCGTACTTCGAACGCCCGGGCTCGGCCCCGACGACCACGGCGTCGGTCTTCTTGCTGACCGACCCCGTCACCTTGCCCCCGCGCGCTTGGACGGCCTCGACGGCGGCGTCGCGGCTGAACCCCGACAGGCTGCCGGTGATGACCACGCTGACGCCTTCGAGCGGCCGCTCGCCCTGCTCACCCTCGTCGTCGGCGGTGCGGGCACCGCCGGAGCGGATGCGCTCGAGGATGTCGATGTGCCGCGGGTCGGTGAACCAGGCGGTGACCACCGCCGCGGTCTTCGGCCCGATCCCGTCGACCTCCTGCACGCGCTCGGCGCCCGCGGCCTGCAGGGCGTCGAGGCTGCGGAACTCGCGGGCCAGCGCCTGAGCGGTGGGCGCCCCGACATCGCGGATGGACAGCGCGACCAGCAGCCGCCACAGCGGCCGGTCACGCGCGGCCTCGAGCCCGGTGAGAATCTGCTGCACCTTCTTCTCACCGAACCCCCGCAGCCCCTCGAAGGACTCGGTGGACAGATGCAGCACGTCGCCAACGTCGCGCACCCGGCCGGTCTCGGTCAGCACCCCGGCGGTCTCGAAGCCGAGGCCGTCGATATCGAGGGCGCTGCGACCAGCGAAGTGGAACACCGACCACTGCAGCTGCGGCGGGCACGACACTGCGTTGGGGCACCGGACGTCGACCTGTCCCTCCTCACGCACCAGCGGCGTGCCGCACGCCGGGCAGATGGCCGGCATGACGAAGGCGCCCTCCGAGCCGTCGCGCGCGGCGACGACCGGCCCCACCACCTCGGGGATGACGTCGCCAGCCCGGTGCACGACGACCGTGTCGCCGATCAGCACCCCGCGGCGGGCGAGGTCATCGGCGTTGTGCAGCGTGGCCTGGCTGACCGTCACCCCGCCGACCCGCACCGGCTCGAGCACGGCGAACGGCGTCGCCCGGCCGGTGCGCCCGATGCTGACCACGACGTCGTTGAGCCGGGTGTTGGCCTCCTCCGGCGCGTACTTGAATGCCACCGCCCAGCGCGGGGCCTTTGCAGTCGCACCCAGCCGGCCCTGCAGCGAGAGCGGGTCGACCTTGACGACGACGCCGTCGATCTCGTGCTCGACGTCGTGCCGGTGCTCGCCCCAGCGCTCGATGTAGCCGAGGACGCCCTCGAGCGTGTCGAACACCTCGTAGTGCGTGCTGATGGGCAGGCCCAGCGCCCGCAGCTGCTCGTACGCGCCGGACTGGCTGCTCGCCTCGAAGCCCGTGCTCGCCCCGATGCCGTGCAGCACCATCCGCAGCGGCCGTGATGCCGTGACCCGCGGGTCCTTCTGGCGCAGGGAACCCGCTGCCGCGTTGCGAGGGTTGGCGAACGGAGCCCGGCCCGCCGCGACCAGCCCGGCGTTGAGCGTCACGAACTCGTGGATCGGCAGGAACACCTCGCCCCGCAGCTCGAGCAGCGCGGGCACCGCTCCGCCGGGCAGCGAGGTGAGATGGCCGGGCACCGAAGCCAGGGTGCGCACGTTGTTGGTGACGTCCTCCCCGGTGCGCCCGTCGCCCCGGGTGGCTGCCCGGACCAGGCGCCCGTCCTCGTAGACCAGGTCGATGGCAAGCCCGTCGATCTTCAGCTCGCACAGCCACGCGGGCACGCTGACCTCGCGCTCCGCCCGTGCAGCCCAGGCCATGAGGTCCTCGGGTGTGAACACGTTGTCGAGCGAGAGCAGCCGCTCGAGGTGGGCGACCGGCTCGAACTGCGTCGACCACGACGAGCCGACCCGCTGGGTCGGCGACTCCGGGGAGGTGAGCGCCGGGTGCTCGGCCTCCAGCGCCTGCAGCTCACGCATCAGCGCGTCGTACTCCGCGTCGCTGAGTGTCGGCTGGTCGAGCACGTGGTAGCGGTAGGAGTGCTCGTCGAGCTCACGTGACAGCTCGGTGTGCCGCGCCTGGGCGCCCACGGGCACCTCCCCCGGCGCGCGCTCGGCGCTCACTGCGGCTCCTCCCGCAGCAAGCGGCCGGCCTCGACGCACCGAGTCAGCGCAGCCCGGGCGTAGTCAGGAGAGGCGCCGGCCAGCCCGCACGTGGGTGACACGATGACGACCTCCGCAAGCCGCTCCGGGGCGAAGCCCAGCCGTCGCCAGAGCGACCGGACCGGCCTGACGGTAGCGGCGAGGTCCGACAGTTCTGCGTCGGTGGCCGGGACGATCCCGGCGACCAGCCGCACGCCCGCCTCCACCGCCTCACCGACGGCGTCCTCGTCGAGGGCGAGCGTGACGTCGATCGACAGCAGCGTCACGCCGGCGTCACGCAGCAGGCCCAGCGGGGGCCGGGCCGCGCAGCAGTGGGCACCCACCGCCGCACCGGTGGCGCTGAGCGCCCAGGCCACAGTGCCGATCCGGTCCCGGGCGGTGCCAGGGTCGAACGCGGTATAGCGGCCGAACCCGCTGGCCGTCGGCACCGCGCCCGCGAGCACGGCCGGCAGCGCGGGCTCGTCCAGCTGAACGACCAGCTGGGCGCCGGGCACCCGCCGGGCCACGTCGGCCACGTGCGCCGCCAGCCCGTCGGCCAGTGACTCGGCGAGGTCACGGACCGCTCCCGCATCCCCCAGCACCCGCCCGCCGCGGGGCAGCTCGATCGTCGCAGCGAGCGTCAGCGGTCCGGCTGCCTGCAGCTTGAGCGGACCGCGCCACCCCTGGGCGGCCTCCTCCAGGGCGTCGAGGTCGCGGTCCAGCAGGTCCAGGGCACGCCGTTGGTCCAGCCCGGCGCGGTCGACGAAGCGCCAGCCGGCCGGCTGCAGGTCGACGTTCAGCCCGGCCAGCAGCGCAGCGGTCCGCCCGGTGAGGTCCGCGCCGGCGCCACGCCCGGGTAGCTCGGGCAGGTGCGGCAGGTCCGGAAGCTCGCCGACGACGAGCCGCGCCGCCTCCCGCGCGTCGTCGCCGGGCAGGCTGCCGACTCCGGTCGCGGCCCCCACCGGCCAGTCGAGGGATGCGGGTCCGTCGGCCCCGTCGAGCGGCCCGCTCACCGCTTGTCGCGCTCCGCGCGGTCGAGCGCGGCAGCTTGCTCGGGTGTGGGCGCCGAGCCGCCGAGCCGGGCCGGCAGCCAGAACAGCGCTTCGCCGGGTGTCACGTGGTCGGGGTAGTCGGCCTGGACCTGGCGCTGCAGCTCGGTCAGTCGCTCCTTGAGCCGCTGCGTGCTGATGTGCGCCGACTCCCCAGGGTTGATCGTCAGCGGCTCGCCCACGCTAATTGTCACCGGGGTGCCGCGCTGCCGGAAGTTCCGGGGCCTGCCCTTGGTCCACAGCCGCTGCGTCCCCCAGATCGCGACGGGCAGCAGCGGCACGCCGGTCTCAGTGGCGAGCCGCACGGCACCGGTCTTGAGCGCCTTGACCTCGAAGGACCGGCTGATCGTCGCCTCCGGGAAGATGCCGACCAGCTCCCCCCTCCGCAGCGCGTCGAGGGCTGCGTCGTAGGAACCGGCTCCGGCGCTGCGGTCGACGGGGATGTGCCGCATCCCCCGCATCAGCGGACCGGACACCGGATGGTCGAAGACCTGCCTTTTCGCCATGAACCGCACGAGGCGCTTGCGCGGCTGCGCCCCCAGCCCGACGAAGATGAAGTCCAGGTAGCTCACGTGGGTGCTGGCAAGGACCGCGCCACCGGTCTGTGGCACGTTGTCCGTACCGATGAGGTTCAGCTTCAGGTCGAGGGCGCGGAAGCCAGTGAAGCAGACCCGGATGATGGGCGGGTAGACGAGCTCGGGCACGGCCAGACGCTACCGGCGCAGCTCCGCCGTACCGTCGCTGTGTTCCGCCGTACCCGCGCTGTGCTCCGCGGTACCGGCGCGGGTAGTGCCAGTGATCCACCCTCCGCCCAGCACGCGGTCGCCCTTGGGCGATGCGCCAGCCGCGCGCTCGTACAGCACCACAGCCTGCCCCGGCGCGACGCCGCGCAGCGGCTCCTCCAGCGTGATGCACAGCCGCTCGCCGTCGCGACGCACCTGCGCGGGCACCGCCTCCCCGTGCGCTCGGACCTGCGCGTGGCAGCGCACCGGCGGCGCCTGCTCCTGTCCCCCACAAGGCCAGGAGCCGACAGTCGCCTCCAGACCGAGCACGTCGAGCGCCTCCGCCGGGCCAACAGTCACCGTGCGCGTGGCAGGCGTGATGCCGAGGACGTACCGTGCCCGCCCGTCGGCAGCGGGGCGATGCAGCCCCAGCCCGCGACGCTGGCCGACCGTGTAGGCGTAGGCGCCGTCGTGCTCGCCGACCAGCTCACCGCTGGCCGCGTCGACGACCGGCCCCGGCTGGGATCCGAGCCGCTCGTGCAGCCAGCCGGCGGTGTCGCCGGCTGGGACGAAGCAGATGTCGGTGCTGTCGGGCTTATCGGCGACGGCGAGGCCGCGACGGGCTGCCTCCTGCCGCACCTGCGCCTTGGTCATCGTCCCGAGCGGCAGCACCGCGTGAGAGAGCTGCTCGGGACGCAGGGTGCCGAGGACGTAGGACTGGTCCTTGGCCGCATCGACGCTGCGGCGCAGCTCCGGCCCGGCCGGGCCCTGCCGGAGACGGGCGTGGTGCCCGGTCACGACGGCGTCGAAGCCCAGGGCGAGCGCGCGGTCGAGCACGGCGGCGAACTTGATCCGCTCGTTGCACCGCAAGCAGGGGTTGGGGGTGCGGCCCGCCGTGTACTCGGCGACGAAGTCGTCGACCACGTCGGCCGAGAAGCGCTCGGCGAGGTCCCAGACGTAGAACGGGATGCCGATGACGTCGGCGGCTCGCCGAGCGTCACGCGCATCCTCAGGGGTGCAGCACCCCCGAGACCGGCCGGTCGTGGCATCGGGAGCGTGCGCGAGCGCGAGGTGCACGCCGGTCACCTCGTGGCCCGCGTCGACGGCAAGGGCTGCCGCCACGGCAGAGTCGACGCCACCGCTCATCGCGGCGAGGAGGCGCATCCTCAGGCCCGGGCGGTGGCCGCAGTGGACGTGAGGGCTCCCGCGCGGCGGGCCCGCTCCACCACACCGCCGATGACGTCGGCCAGGGCCTCGATGTCCTGTGACGTCGACGTGTGGCCGAGCGAGAACCGCAGCGAGCCGCGGGCCCGGTCCTCCTCGCACCCCATCGCGAGCAGGACGTGGCTCGGCTGGGCGATCCCGGCCGAGCAGGCCGAGCCCGTCGAGCACTCCACGCCCCGGGCGTCGAGCAGCATCAGTAGCGAGTCGCCCTCGCAGCCCGGGAAGGACAGGTGTGCGTTGCCGGGCAGCCGCTGGGGCCCGGCCCCTGCACCGTTGACGACGGCATCGGGGACAGCCGCGCATACCCGCACCAGCAGGTCGTCGCGCAGCCGGGCGAGGCGGGCTGCTCGATCGGGCTGCTCGTCGACGGCGATGCGCAGCGCCACCGCGAGCCCGGCCACCGCCGGCACGTCGAGGGTGCCCGACCGCACCTCGCGCTCCTGGCCCCCGCCGTGCGTCAGCGGCGTGCACGCAAGGCCGCGCCGGAGCAGCAGCACGCCGGCCCCGGACGGGCCGCCGAACTTGTGCCCGGTGACTGTCATCGCGTCGACGCCACTTGCCTCGAACGACACCGGCAGCTGGCCGACCGCCTGCACGGCGTCGGTGTGGAACGGGATGCCGTGGGCGCGGGCGACCCGTGCCAGCTGCGCGACGGGCTGGACGGTGCCCACCTCGTTGTTGGCCCACATGACGCTGACGACGGCCACGCTGCCCGGGTCGTCCGCGAGCACCGCCTCGAGCGAGTCCGGCGACACCCGCCCGGCGGCGTCGACCGGCAGCAGGACGACCTCGGCGCCCTGCTCGGCGGCGAGCCACTGCGCGGAGTCGAGGACGGCATGGTGCTCGACGCTGCTGACGACGACCCGGCGTCGGCGGGGGTCCTCGGCGCGCCGGGCCCAGTACAGACCCTTCAGCGCGATGTTGTCGCTCTCCGTCCCGCCGCCGGTGAGCACGACCTCGGACGGCCGGGCGCCCAGGGCGGTGGCGATGGCCTCGCGGGACTCCTCGACCACCCGCCGGGCGCGCCTGCCGCTGGCGTGCAGCGAGGAGGCGTTGCCGACCACCGACATCTCGGCGGCGACGGCTGCGGCGGCCGCCGGGTGAATCGGCGTCGTCGCCGCATGGTCGAGGTACGGCACCCTGCGACGATATGCCGCAGGGCTGCAGCCGGGACGGTGCCGGGAACGGCCGCGTGGATGCGCGGCCGGGGGGCTTACCCGCATCCGCACGGCGGACCGCTCAGCCGGGGGCACCGACCACTGCGCGGCCGAGCGGCAGCACAACGCCCGCGAAGCGCCCGGACATCAGCCACAGCGGCAGGCTCGTCCCCGTCGTCGACACGGTGACCTGGGCAGGACGCAGCCGGCCCGACCCGCGGACGACACTGCGCCGCAGCACGGGTGGCTCGCCGGCGACGTCAGCCGGGAATGGCTGCAGCAGCGGGAAGCGTGCTGCAAAAGGCAGCGCGGGTCCCCGCAGGCGCGCCCCCACCCCGACCGACCAGCCCTGCCCGCTGGCCTGCACCGACTGCAGCCCCAGCCACGAGAACGATGCGAGCACCTTCGGCAGCGCCCAGTGCGCGCGGCCCCCCGCGACGCTCGCCAGCGAGTCGACGGCGATGAACGGGACGGTGGCTGCCGGCATCCGGCCCTGGAGCACCAGCCGCGGCACGCCGATGATCTCCGAGTACGGGCCGACGGGGCTGTCGACGTAGCGGACCATCGCGCCGACCGTCAGGGGCAGCGAGCGGACGTCGGCGAGCGCGTCGGGCACGACCGCCGCCGCGGCGGGAGCAGCCCGGTGCCACCACACCACGGCCTCGACCCGGACGTGCCAGGGTGCCTCCGGCGTGCTGGCGGGCAGCCGCTCGGCCAGAGCCGCCGGCAGGACCGACTCGGGCGCGGCGTTGAGGTCGGCGAGCCGCGGCGAGACCGGTGTCATCGACCCATCGTGGCAGGTCCGTGTCCAACTGCCGGGGATCTGCCCGGGTTTCTCCGCGTAACGGCACGGCCCTACGGCGCAGCCCGGGGCTAACCTCACGCCGGTGAGCCCGCCCGTGCGCCTGCACTCGGCGTCCGCGCTGGGCCGGCGCACCTGGCCCGAGCTGGCCACAGGCGTCGGCGCCGCACCGCCGCTCGTGCCGCTGCTCGTCCCCCTCGGGTCGACCGAGCAGCACGGGCCGCACCTGCCGCTGGACACCGACACGCGTATCGCGGTCGCCGTCGCCGAGCGGGCGGCCGCCCACCGCCCCGGCGTGCTCGTCGCTCCCGCGTGGGCCTACGGCGCATCCGGGGAGCACGCCGGCTTCCCCGGCACCCTCTCGATCGGGACCGAGGCGCTCGCGACGGCCCTGGTCGAGCTCGGCCGATCGAGCGAGCAGCCCCTGCTGCTCGTCAACGGGCACGGCGGCAACGCCGATGCGGTACGGGCGGCGGTAGCGCTGCTCGTCGCCGAGGGCCGCGGCACCCGGGCCTGGGCGCCGCGCATCCCCGGCGGTGACCCGCATGCGGGCCGGACCGAGACCTCGATCATGCTGCACCTGGCGCCCCAGCTCGTGCGGCTGGACGAAGCGGTGGCCGGGCCGGTGCCGACCCTTGCCGACCTCATCCGCGATGGCGTGCGCGCCCACTCCCCCAGCGGCGTGCTGGGCGACCCAGCGGGAGCCAGCGCGGCGGAGGGCGAGCGGCTGCTCGCGGAGCTGGTGGAGGACCTGTGCCGAATGCTGTGATCACGGGCGCCGGGCGCGGCATCGGCGCCGCGGTCGCCGATGCGCTCAGCGCCCAGGGCTGGACACTGGCGCTGATCGACCGGGGCGCCGACGATCCTGACCTGACGTACCCGCTGAGCACGGCGGTCGAGCTCGAGGCCGTCGCAGCTCGCACCGGCGGCATCGCCCTGACCGCGGACGTCCGCGACCCCGTCGCACTCGCCGCCGCTGTGGATGCGGCAGCTAGCCGGCTCGGCGGGCTCGACGCAGCCGTCGGCTGCGCGGGGGCGATGGCCGGTGGCGTCCCGCTCTGGGAGACCGACGACGCCATGTGGCGCGTGCTGCTGGAGGTCAACCTCGGCGGCATCTTCGCCCTCGCCCGCGCCGCCGTGCCGCACCTGCTGGCGGCCCGAGCCGGCCGCTTCGTGGCCATCTCGTCGGCGGCGGGCACCCGCCCGCTCCGGTCGCTCGCCGCCTACGCGGCAGCCAAGCACGGTGTCGTCGGGCTGGTCCGCAGCCTCGCCGCCGACCTCGCCGGAACGGCCGTGACTGCCAACGTCGTGTGTCCCGGCTCGACCGACACCCCGATGCTCGCCGCCACCGCCCCGCTCTACGGCCTGGGCGACCCGCAGGTGTTCGCCCAACACGCCTACCTCGGCCGGCTGCTTCACCCAGAGGAGGTGGCGGCTGCCGTCGCCTGGCTGTGCTCGCCGGGCGCGTCGGGGGTCACCGCCGCGGTGCTCGGCGTGGACGGTGGCTTCACGGGCTGACCGATCCCGGCCCGACGCAGCCCGTCGAACGGGGGCGCCGGGCTCCGCTACTTGCGGCTCGTAACCTCCTCGGTCAGCTGCGGGACGACGTTGAACAAGTCGCCGACCATCCCGAAGTCCGCCAGCTCGAAGATCGGCGCCTCGGGGTCCTTGTTGATGGCCACGATGGTCTTGGAGGTCTGCATCCCGGCCCGGTGCTGGATGGCACCGGAGATGCCGACCGCGATGTAGAGCTGCGGCGAGACGGTCTTGCCGGTCTGCCCCACCTGGTTCTGGTGGGGGTACCAGCCGGCGTCGGTCGCGGCCCGCGAGGCACCGACAGCCGCGCCGAGGGTATCGGCCAGCTTCTCGATCAGCTCGAAGTGCTCGGCTCCGCCCAGCCCTCGGCCACCGGAGACGACGACTGCAGCCTCGGTGAGGTCCGGGCGGCCGCTCTTCTCCTCAACGACTCGGTCGACGATCTTGGCGCCGGTCGCCGTGGCGGACAGCGAGAGCTGCACCTGCTCCTCGCTCGGGGACCCCGGGGCGGCCTGAGCAGCCGTCGAGTTGGGTCGCACGGCGAAGATCGGTGTGCCGGTCGTGACGTGTGAGTGCACGATCGTCGACCCACCGAAGATGCCCTGGGTCGCCTTGAGGTCGGACGAGACGTCGACCGCGTCCCAGATCAGGCCGCCACCGGTCTTGACCGCGGCTCGGGCTCCGACCTCACGCGCCTCGGGCGTCGCCGCAACGAGCACGGCGGCGGGCGAGGCCGACGAGACGATCGACGCCAGCGCCTCAGCCTTGGGGGCGACGAGGTAGTCCTCCAGCTCGGCGGCCTCCGCGACATAAACCTTGGCTGCGCCGTATTCGGCCAGGTAGTCCTTGGCCTGCGCGTACGTCCCCGGGCCGCCGAGGAAGACCGCCGAGGGCTCCCCCAGCGTGCGGGCGAGCGTCAGCAGCTCGCCGGTGACCTTCTTGGGCGTCCCGCCCTCGTGCTCGACGAGCACCAATACCTCAGCCATGTCCCGACTCCTTAGATCAGCTTCTGCGCGGCGAGGAACTGGGCAACCTTCGAGCCGCCGTCGCCCTCGTCCTTGACGATCTCGCCGCTCGACTTCGGCGGCCGGGGCTGGGCCTCGTCGACCGCGCTCGTGGCTGCGCCGAGACCAACCGAGCCGGCGTCGAGCCCTGCGTCGGACACCGTCATGATGGTCAGCGGCTTCTTCTTGGCTGCCATGATCCCCTTGAACGAGGGGTAGCGCGGCTCGTTGATCTTCTCGACGACACCGACGACGGCGGGCAGCTGGGCCTCGACCTTCGCGTAGCCGTTGTCGGTCTGCCGCTCGATCGTCACGCTGCCCGCGCCGGGGTCGACCTCGACCTTGCGGGCCAGGGTTAGCTGCGGCAGGCCCAGCCGCTCGGCCAGCAGGGCGCCCATGACGCCGCCGCGGGCGTCTGAGGCCTCCGAGGACGTGATGACCAGATCGGCACCCAGCGTGCCGATGACCTTCGCGAGCGCGTCGGAGGTCTGCAGCGCATCAGAGCCGTGCAGCGCCGCGTCGGTCAGGTGCACCGCCTTATCGGCACCCATCGACAGCGCCTTGCGGATGGTCTCGACGGCCTTCTCCGGCCCCATGGTCACGACAGTGACCTCGCCGCCGTGCGCCTCCTTGAGGCGAAGGGCCTCCTCGACCCCGTACTCGTCCATCTCGTTCATGACGTTGTCGACGCTCGCGCGGTCGGTCGTCATGTCGGACGGGTCGAGCTTCTTCTCTGCCCAGGTGTCGGGCACCTGCTTCACAGTCACGACGATGTTCACGCCACGGGCCTCCATCAAGCCGCGATACCGGAGTCGGTTCCCGGCCATGGTGTCATCTGCCGGTCCCGACCGGAAAGTTACCTACCGGTAGCAGGGGCGCGCGCCGGCCTGCGCGTGACGGGCATCTCACCATGCGCCGCGCTCATGCAGCCGCGGGAACCTCACTGCCCGCGACCGCGTCGGCGCTGTCGTACTGCACCAGGGCGGGGACGGCGGCAGCCAGTACGACTACCACGACAGAGCAGAGCAGGCCGCCGGCGACCCAGGAGGTGGTGAGCCCCACGCCGCCCGCCATCGCACCGGCCCGCAGGTCGCCGAGCCGCGGGCCGCCCGCGACGACGACTGTGAACACGCCCTGCAGCCGGCCGCGCATCTCGTCGGGGGCGTAGACCTGCAGCATCGTCTGCCGGTAGACCGCCGAGACCAGGTCGGCCGCACCGCCGACAGCAAGCAGCGCGACCGCGAGCACCAGCGAGTGCGCCAGCCCCGCGGCTGCAACCGAGAGCCCCCACACCACGATGGCCACCACGAGCGCGATGCCCTGTCGCCGTACCCGGCCGATCCAGCCCGAGCCGAGCCCGCCCAGCACCGCGCCGATCGCGATGGCGGCGTAGAGCCAGCCGACAGCGCCGGCGCCCCCGAACCGCTGCGCCGCCGCCTGCGGGAACAGGGCCCTGGGCATCGCGAGCACCATCGCGCAGATGTCGACGGCGAACGACATCAGCAGCACCGGGCGCGCGGCGATGAACCGCAACCCCTCGATGACCGAGCGCAGGCCGGGGAGCCCGACCGCCTGCCCGCTCGGCGGCAGGCGCGGAAGGCGCAGCGCTGCGTAGAAGCCGACGGTGAACAGCGAGGCATCGACGCCGTAGGCAGCGGCGTAGCCGTATCGGGAGATGACCACGCCGGCGATCAGCGGCCCGCTGACCAGGCCGACGTTGCTCATGGTGAAGCTCAGCGTGTTGCCGGCGGGGACGAGCCGCACCGCCAGCAGCCGGGGAACGATGGCCTGGCGCACCGGCGAGGAGACGGCGAACCCGACCGACTGCACCGCCACCAGTCCGAGCAACAGCACCGGGCTGCGGACCTGCAGCAGCGCCTGGACCAGCAGCCCTCCCGTCGCCGCCCACACCAGGGTGGAGGAGGAGATGTAGAGCAGGCGCCGGTCGACGGCGTCGGCGATCGCTCCCCCGTACAGGCCGAAGACGATGAGCGGGACGAGCGCGGCAACACCGAGCAGCCCGACCCAGAGCGAGGAGCCGGTCAGCGCGTAGACCTGCACCGACACGGCCACTGCGGTCAGCTGATAGCCGATGAACGCGACGCCTTGGCCGAGGAACAGCCGGCGGAAGTCGGGGTGCCGCAGGGGCTCGACGTCGATCGCGGTGCTGGCCAGCCCCCGGCCGAGACGAGCGAGCGGATGGCGTGCCGGCGACTGCGGGGCGGGCGACTGCCGGCCGGGACCCATCCCGCAGATGGTAGGCCCGCTGCAGCAGCTGGCAGAGGTTCACCGCATGGACGCGCGGCGGGGCTCGCGCCAGGCGTGGGGGCGTCCTAACGTGTCAGGCGGGCGCGTATGCCGGATGGAGCGTGCGAGCGACCGGAGGGACAGCTGTGATCGAGGCCCGTGGGCTGACCAAGCGGTACGGCGCGAAGGTCGCTGTCGACGACCTGAGCTTCGAGGCCCGGCCGGGCGTCGTCACCGGCTTCCTCGGGCCCAACGGGGCCGGCAAGTCGACGACGATGCGGATGATCGTCGGGCTGGATGCACCGACCCGTGGCAGCGTCATGGTCGGCGGTCACCGGTACCGCGACAGCCCGGCGCCGCTGACCGAGGTCGGCGTCCTGCTCGAGGCGCGCTCGGTCCACACCGGCCGCAGCGCCCGCGCCCACTTGCTCGCGCTCGCGCAGACGCACGGGATCGGGCAGCGTCGGGTCGACGAGATGCTCGAGCTGGTGGGCCTGACCGAGGTCGGCCGCAAGCGCGTCGGCAGCTTCTCACTCGGCATGGGCCAGCGGCTGGGCCTGGCTGCGGCGATGCTCGGCGACCCCGCGGTGCTGTGCCTAGACGAGCCGGTCAACGGCCTGGACCCGGAGGGCATCCGCTGGGTGCGCCAGCTGCTGCGGGGCCTGGCCGCCGAGGGGCGCACCGTGTTCGTCTCTTCGCACCTGATGAGCGAGATGGCCGTCACGGCCGAGCAGCTTGTCGTCGTGGGCCGCGGCCGCGTCATTGCCGAGACGTCCGTCGCCGAGTTCACAGCTGGCGCCTCCACCGGCAGCGTCCTGGTCCGCAGCCCGCAGGCAGCCCGGCTGGCCGAGGCGCTGCGCGGCCAGGACGTCAACATCACGCCGCAGGGCGAGGACGCGCTCATCGTCAGCGGCTCCACGGCGCCCGCTGTCGGTGCGGCGGCGCTCGCCGCCGGCATCGTCCTGCACGAGCTGACGCCCCAGCAGGCGTCTCTGGAGGAGGCATTCATGCATCTGACCGCCGACGCAGTCGAGTACACGGGGCACACAGCAGGGCACGCGAGCGTCCCGGGGCCGGCGCAACCGGACGAGACAGCTCAGGCGCCGGTCGGGGGTCGGCAGTGAGCGCCACGGCCCCTGCCCCCACCGCCGGGGCCTCCCGGCGGGGAGCGGGGAGGCCCGGCAGCCCCGGCAGCCCCGGCAGCCCCGGCAGCCCCGGCAGCGCGGTGCGGGTCACGCAGGCACGGGTCATCCGCTCGGAGTGGACCAAGCTTCGGACGCTGCGCTCGACGATGTGGTCGCTGCTCGTCGCCGTCGTCCTGACAGTCGGGCTGGGCGCGCTGATCTGCCTGGCCCGCGGCAGCAACTTCGACCGGGAGTCGCCCGAAGAGCGGCTGCTGTTCGACCCGACGGCAACGAGCCTGGTCGGGCTGTTCCTGTCCCAGCTGGCGATCGGGGTGCTCGGGGTGCTGGTCATGAGCGGCGAGTACGCCACCGGCATGGCGCGCTCGACCTTCGCCGCCGTGCCGCACCGGCTGCCCGTGCTGTGGGCGAAGGTCGTCGTGTTCTCGGCCGTGGTGCTGGTGCTCATGACAGCTGCCTCGCTGGGTGCCTTCCTGAGCGGGCAGGCGGTGTTCTCGCACTACCGGCTTGGTACCTCGCTGGGGGCGCACAACGTGCTGCGGGCCGTCATCGGCGGTGGGATCTACCTGACCGTGATCGGGCTGCTCGGCATCGGGCTCGGGGCGCTGCTGCGGCGCACTGCTGTCGCCATCGCCGTGCTGTTCGGCGTGCTGCTCGTCCTGCCGATCATCGTCAACTTCCTGCCCTCGAGCTACCGCGACCACATCCAGAAGTACCTGCCGAGCAGCGCCGGCCAGTCGCTGCTGCAGGTCGTGCACGATCCGAACTCGCTGTCCCCGTGGGCGGGACTCGCGGTGATGCTCGCCTACGCCGTCGTCGTCCTCGCGGGCGCGGCCGTGCTCCTGCGGCGCCGCGACGTCTGAGCGCGCCGAGCCAGCACCGCACCCAGCACCGCACCCAGCACGGCAGCGACAAGAACGCCGACGAGAAGCACGGTCCGCGTGGCCGGCGAGGCGCTGCGCAGCAGCCCGAGCGCCGGCGTCAGCGTCGGCAGTGTGACCAGTGACAGCGCCACGCCGCCGAGCAGCAGCGAGCGGCGCGAGCGTTCGCCGATGATGGCCAGCAGCGGGACCACCGGCGCGAGGTACCAAGGGTAGAAGACCGGTCCGAGCACCGCGACGGCAGCGAGCGCGGCAGCGAGCACCGGCACCGAGCCCGGCCGGCGCAGGACCAGCCACACGGCGACGACGACGGCGACGCCGGCCCCCACGGCGCGGGTCAGCGCGAGCGTGCCGCCGGCGTCGAGCGGGACGACCGGGTCCAGCAGCAGCGCGGCGAGGTCGACGGGCGCGAGATGGGTCCGGAGCAGGCCCGGGGTCGACAGGTTCGACAGGAAGGACGCACCGGTACCGGCCGCGAGCCCGGCTAGGCCGATGCCGGCCACGACGGCGGCGGCGTCGACCATCACCACAGCGGCTGCCGCTCGCCACCGGCGGGCCGGTGCCGTCCGCCCAGCCGCTGCCCGCCCGGCCGCTGCCAGCCCAGCCGCTGCCAGCCCAGCCGCGGTCAGCCAGGCCGCCGCGACGAGGACGAACAGCTTCGCCGTCGCCGCGACCCCACAGACCACCACCGCCGCAGGTCGCTGCCACCGCCCGGCGCCGGACGAGGTGCCGAGCGCGGTGCCGGCTCGTACCCCCGCGAGCAGCAGGGCGAGGACGAGCAGAGCGGCGGCCACCGCATCCAGGTGCGCACCGCTTACCAGGTGGATGAGCAGGGGCGGGCACCCCCCGACGAGGACGACGACCCGGGCCCGCTCGGCCCGCGGGGCCAGCCGAGCCGCACCGAGGACGAGAACCGCCACGGCGAGGACGGCGAGGACCCGCAGCACCACGACGGTGGCGAGCGGATGGCCCCCGCCGACTGCGGCGGCGCCGCGCTCCAGCAGCACGCCGAGGCCGCCGTACGGTGGCCGCGTCTCGCGCCAGCGCGGGTCGACCGCGGCGAGCAGCGGCCCCGGCCCCAGTGCCGAGACCGGGTAGCGGCTGGGGTCCAGCCCGCGGCGGGCGAGCTCGCCCTGAGCCGCGTACGCCCAGACGTCGCGGCTGCCGAGCGGTGGTCCGAGCGCGAAGGGAACCGTCCATAGCAGCCAGGCGGTCAGGGCGGCGCGCAAACCGGCCGCTTCGCGCGTAGCCAGCCGCTGCAGCCACCACCAGCCCCCGATCAGCGCGAGCAGGCCGGCAGCGAGGAGCAGCTCGGTGACGACGAGCCGCGCGTCGCTCTGCTGGCGGGCCCCTATCAGACCGAGCCACGTTGTCGGGTCGGTCGCGGGTGTAGTCGGACCTGTCGCGGCCCAGGCGCCGACGGTCAGGGTCGCGCCGACGAGGCCGAGGATGACAGCCGACACAGTGCGGCCGTTTCGGCGCGCTGCTGGCCCCCGAGGCGTTGAGCCTGAGAGACTGAAGGTGTGCTGACGGGGGGAGGGCGGGCGATGAGCATCAGCTCGACGCGCGCCGGACGCGCTCGGCGCCCCCTGCGTCCCCTGCACCGTCACCTGCGATCCCCTGTCTCGTCCGTCTCGTCCAGGTCCTCGGCCGTGCTCGCCGAGCCGGGGCTGCCTGATGCAGACGGTGCCACGCCGGTGCGGGCCGAGCGGGTACGGACGTTGCTGCAGCGGGTCGGCGGCGCACTGCGCGAGCGCCCGTGGGTGCTCACGCTCGGGCTCTGTCTCCTCGTCCTGGCGGCGGGCCTGCAGGGGTCCGACACGCCGGCCGAGTCCTACCGCGTCTGGCTGTTCCAGCACTCCGGCCTCGTGCTCTGGGACAACCAGTGGTATGGCGGTCACCACGTCCTCGGCTACAGCGTGATCTTCCCGCCGCTCGCCGGGCTGCTCGGGTCGGCCGTCGTCGGGACGCTCTCGTGCGTGACGACGACGATGTTCCTGACCCGCCTCATCCGGCGCGAGGCGGGTGACGACCACACCCTCGGCCTGCTCTGGCTCGCTGCCGCGGTCGTCGTCGACCTGGTTATCGGCCGACTGCCCTTCGCCCTCGGTCTCACCGGTGCCAGCCTCGCCATGCTCGAGGTGACGAACGGCCGCCGGGTGCGGGTGGGGCTCGCTGCGGCAGTCGGCTCCCTTGCCAGCCCCCTGGCCGGGCTCCTGCTGCTGCTGGTCGGTGTCGCGTGGCTCCGGGCGCGGCCCTGGCGCGATGTCGCCCCGCTCGGGTTCGCCGGCGCCGGTCTGGTCGCTGCGCAGGTCTTCCCCGACGGCGGCGTCTTCCCGTTCCCGTGGATCACGCTGGTCGGTGTCCTCGGGGTGGTAGGCGTGGGGCTGCTCGTCGTCCCGTCCTCGTCAAAAGTCATCCGCACCGGGTTGATGGTCTACGGGGCCGTTGCGATCGTGCTGTTCATCGTCCCGAGCCCCATCGGTGGCTGCTTCAGCCGGCCGGCGAGCCTGCTGGCAGGCCCGGTCGCGGCCGTCGTGCTGCGCAAGCATCTACGCTCGCTCGCCATCGTCGCCCTTCCCCTGCTCATCTGGGAGCTCGGGCCGGTCACGACTGCCGTGGCCCAGCAGGCCGACTCCTCCGCCAACCCGGCCTACTACGCCGGGCTCCAGCACTTCCTGCAGTCGACGACCAAGGCCGGCGGCGCCCGCCCGGGCCGGCTCGAGGTGCCCTTCACTCGCGAGCACTGGGAGGCGCGCTACCTCGCTCCGACCACCCCCCTCGCCCGGGGGTGGGAGCGCCAGCTCGACCTGCGCTACAACGCCACCCTCTACCAGCCGACGCTCAGCGCCGGGCAGTACCTGGCCTGGCTCGAGTCCCGCGGCGTGCGCTACGTCGCGCTGCCCGACGCACCGCTCGAGGAGGCCAGCGCCAACGAGGTCACGCTGCTGGAGCAGGGCCAGCCCTATCTGCGGCCGATCTACCGCGACAAGCACTGGCGCGTCTGGGAGGTCAAGGACTACCAGGGCCTCGCATCCGGGGCGCAGCTGACACACCTGACAGTCGACGGCTTCACCCTGCGGTTCGCGGCGGCGGGCAACGCCGACGTGCTGGTCAACTACAGCAGCTATTGGGTCGTCACCTCCGGCACGGCCTGCGTGACGACCACGCTCGACGGCCAGACGCGCGTGCGCAGCCTCGGCGCCGGCGACGTGACAGTCGCCGCCCGCCTGTCGCTGCCGGCGATGGTGGGTGGCTCGACGTCGTGCAGCGACCTCGCCCACGCGCCTCACTCCCCCGCGGCCGGCGACTGAGCCACCGGCCAGGCTGGCCACGGCCGCTCGCGGTTCCGGTCCACGACGCGCCGCGCGGGCGTGCGGGAAGCGGACGAAAGCGCGAGCTGGCCCGCCGAAGGGGGGCGTCGGCTGCATGCGCTGCGCCACCCACAGGTGACCCGGTGCAGGCAGCCGGTGTTGGCCGGCCATCGCCCGGCAAGACCCGACTCATGACGACGCGCGCTCCCGCGCCCGCTGCCGCACCCCTGTCTGGCACGGCTGCACCCGCGCCTGCCCCCAGAACGGCGGCCCCTGCCGTGCTCGACCACGCGCTCGCCCGGCTGTTCGCGCTGCTGAGCCGGCTGCGCCACGACCGGGCGGTGCACGGACGCGGCGAGGCGTGGCACGGCCGGCTGCAGGTCGCCTCGACGACGACCAGGTGGGGGCTTGCCCTGCTGGACGAGTCCGCGACGTACGACGTGCTCGTCCGGCGCTCCCGTGCGCTCGGGCTACCCGCGTGGCTGCCCGACGTCACCGGTCTGGCCATTCGCATCCCCGATGCGGGCGGCGCCAGCCGCCACCAGGACCTGTTGCTCGACACGAGCGGACGCAGCCTGCTCGGGCGGCGCATCCCCACCCTGCACCGCAGCGGTGGCGAGCATCACTACAGCAGCCTGCTGGCCTGGCGAGCGGGCGGCAGCAACCTGCTGCTGGGCGCGCGCGACATCGGGCCGGCCCGTCTGGCCCTGTTCCTCGCCCGACCGACCAAGCGGTGGCAGCCATGGGCGACGCTCGAGTTGCTCGACCGGATGCCCCAGCAGGCCGCCGACGAGCTGCACCTCAGCCCGGGCAACATGGCTGGCGGCCTGGAGCTGGGGAGCTGGCTGCAACGCCTCAGGCCTGACTCCTACCGGGCCTCGGCCGAGGCCGCGCCCGACTGATAGCCCGGGGGACGAAGGTACTCGCCCCGCACCGCCCGCTTACGCCCGGAAGCCCGCGGGAATCGTCCTGCCATGGCACGCACCTCGATGACAGAGTCGTCATCGCCCCGTACCGCAGCACGTGACCACTCACCTGATCACGGCCAGCCGCTGGCGCAGCGCCTTGGCGCCGCCCTCGCCGCCGGAGCGCCAGCCCTCGATGTACTCGCCGCCGGCGACCCCGTCGACAGGCGCGACCGCTTCCTTACCCTGCTGGCCATCTACGACCTCTCGACAGCTCCCCTGTCCGTTCTCGGTGACACCGCCCGGTACGCAGGATCCCCCGCCGTCGCCGCGCTGAAGGCACGCCTCGAAGCAAGCTGGGTGGCCGGGCTGGAGGCCGTGCCGTTGCCGGCCCGCCTGCCCGCCGACGCCGTCGAAGGGATGCGGATGCTGGCCGCACGCGACCGCCCCCCGGCCGCCTACCGCTGGCTCGCCCGCGAAGCGAGCTGGAACGAGCTGGTCCGTTTCCTCGCGATCGAGGGCGGGCCCGACGGCGGGTTCGACGACCTGGTGGCCGCCTGTCAGGTGGGCCTGTCGGGGTCGGCCAAGCTCGAGCTGGCCCAGAACTACTGGGACGAGATGGGCAACGGGCACCTCGACGGCGTGCACACGACGATGCACGAGGCGATGGCTGACGCGATTGGCATGCCCCGCATCGACCGGGCCGACCAGCCCGTCGAAGCGCTCGAGCGGGTCGCGCTCGGTGGGCTGTTCGCGACCAACCACTGGCTGCAGCCGGAGATGATCGGAGCGCTGGGGCTGCTGGAGCTGCAGGCCGGTCCGCGCTGCCGACTGGTGCTGCAGGCCTTCGATCGCCTCGGTGCGCCGACCGCTGCCTATCCGTTCTATGCCGAGCACGCAGAGGTCGACCCACGCCACGGCAAGGACTGGCTGGAAAAGGCGGTCGGGCCGCTGTGCGCCGAGCAGCCGGAGCTGTCCCCTCGCGTCCTGCAGGGCGCCTGGTGGCGCTCGCACACCAACCGGGCCCTGTTCGACTTGCTAGCAGACGAGTTCACGTCCGGCCAGCAGGAGCAGGCGGCCTGACGGCTCGTCCCGGGGCCGCCGCGACCCGGCAGACGAACGTTCAGTCTCGTCGCACCGCTGTCACAAACCGGTCGAGCCCGTCCTGGTCGGGGTGGTCGGTGACCTCTGCCCATGCACCGCTCGCCTCGAACACAGCCGGGGCCGAGCGGCCCTGGCGGTCGGAGTGCTCGACAACGACAAGGCCGCTCGGCCGCAGCAGGCGCCGGGCAGTGGCCTCGACGGCGCGGATCACGTCCAGCCCGTCGTGGCCCGCCTCCAGCGCCACCGCCGGGTCGTGGTCGCGGACTTCGGGGGCCACGCCGTCCAGCTCGCCGGTGGCCACGTAGGGCGGGTTGCTGGCGACGAGATCAACGGTGCCATCGAGCTCGGGCAGCGCGCTCGCGGCGTCGCCGGCGTGCAGGATGACAGCCAGCCCGTTGTGCTCGACGTTGAGGGCCGCCCAAGCGAGGGCCCGCTCGTCCGTCTCCACGGCGTGCACGGTGGCTCGGGGCACCTCGGCCGCCAGTGAGAGTGCGACCGTGCCCGAGCCGGTGCACAAGTCGACGCAGACCAGGCCGGCACCGGCTGCGCGGCCGTCCTCACGCCTCGCCGCGAGGCGAGCGGTCAGCGCATCGACCGCCCACTGCACGACGGGGCTCGTCTCCGGCTGCGGGACGAAGACGCCGGGCCCGACCAGCAGCTCGATCTCGCGAAAGCGGACGCGTCCGGTGAGGCGCTCGAGGGGCACCCGCTCGGCCCGGCGCGCGACGAGTGCGTCGAAGGCCTCCCCCTGCTCGCCCGCCGGGAGCGTACGAGCGTGCTCGGCCAGCCGCTGCGCCTCCTGCCAAGCGCCCTCGATGCCGGCCGCTGCCAGGCGGCGCCCCGCCGCTCCGATCTGCTCGGCGGGGATGCAGGTGGGCTCGGCGCCGGTCACGCCTGGGCTGTCCCCCGGGGGCCGCTCGCGGTAACCCAGCACCGCGGACCCGGGCTCGACGTCCCTGCGCCGGTCGACACTGCGCCAGTCGACACTGCTCAGTCGACGAGGTCGAGCGCGGCCCCGACGATCGTCGCGGCGTCGAGACCGTGGTAGCGGTAGACGCTGTCCAGGTCGCCGCTCTGCCCGAAGCGGGTCACGCCGAGATGGGTTGCCGGCACACCGTTGATGCCGGCGAGGAATGCCAGCGTGTGGGGGTGCCCGTCGAGCACGGTGACCATCGGCCGGGCACGGTCGGCGGGGAAGGCGGCATCGAGCAGCCACGTCGGGGCATCGCCGAGGCCGCGGCGCGCCTGCTGTGCCTCGAAGGCCAGCCCGGGGCTGGTGAGGCAGACGACGTCGGTCGGGTAGCCGAGCCGGTCCAGCTCGGTGCCGGCCGCCAAGGCCTCGGTCAGGACCGCCCCCATCGCCACCACGGTCACGGCCGGGCGCCCGGCGCCCCGCAGCAGGTACCCCCCGGCGACCACCTGGCGACGCCGCTCCTCGCGCGCTTCCGGGTCAGTCGGCACCCCCGCGAGCCCCTGGTCGACCGGACGCGTCGACAGGCGCAGGTAGGCTGAACGGCCGCCGGGTCGCCCGAGCCGTCCAAGCGCGGCGAGCAGGCACCACTCCGTATCGAGCGCAAACGCCGGCTCGTAGCTGGTGCACTCCGGCTGCTCCAGCCCGATCGACGGAGTGGTGATCGACTGGTGCGCCCCGCCCTCGGCCGCCAGCGTCACTCCTGACGGCGTCCCGACGAGGACCGACTGACCACCCGCGTACATACCGAATGACCACGGTTCGAGGGCCCGCTCCACGAACGGGTCGTACATCACCCCAATGGGTAGCAGGGGCCGCCCCCAGCGGCTCCACGTCGCGCCGAGCTCGCCCATGAGGCCGACCAGGTTGGTCTCGGCGATGCCCAGCTCGACGTGCTGGCCGCTGGGCCGCTCGCGCCAGTGCAGGATCGTCTCGGCGTCGTCGGCGAACCAGTCGGCTCGCTCGTCGAAGGACCAGACCCCGACCTTGTTGACCCACCCGCCGAGGTTGGTGCTGGAGCTGACGTCGGGGCTGACCGTGACGACCCGCTCCCCGGCCTCAGGAGCCGCCCGGCTCAGGTCGAGCAGAGCGCGCCCGAGCGCGGCCTGCGTGGTCGCCGTCCCCGACGGGGTGCGGCCAAGGTCGGCCGGAACCGTCGGCGGGGACACTGATGGCACTGGGGAGCGCTGCAGGCGGCCGGCGGTCGCCGCGCAGAGCGCCTCTGCGGGGCTGCCCGGTACGAACCGGACCCAGGGGTCACCGGTGCTGACCCCTACCCGTGTGGCGAGCTCGGTGAGCTGCTGCTCGGTCAGCAGCGCCGAGTGGTTCTGCGGATGGCCCTCGGTGGCGAGGCCGTAGCCCTTGAGGGTGTAGGCGAGGATGACAGTCGGCTTCGTGTCGTCGATCGCGGCGAAGGATTCTGCCAGCGCCTGCAGGTCGTGGCCGCCCAGGTTGCGGATGGCGGCGGTGAGCGTCGCGTCGTCGACCTCGTCGAGCAGATGCGCGACCTCGGCAGCATCCGCCCCTTCCCCCGGCACGAGCTCGCGCAAGCGCTGCGGGGAGTGGCGCAGCAGCCGCTGGTACTCCGGGTTGGTCATCCGGTCGATGCGCTCACGCAGCGCGGGGCCTCCCGGGCGGGTGAACAACTCCTCGAGCAGCCGCCCGTACTTGACTGTCAGCACCTGCCAGCCGGCGGCGGCGAACATCCCCTGCAGCCGGGTGGCACCCATCGTGGGCACAACCCGGTCGAGTGACTGCCGGTTGAGATCGACGATCCATACGATCTCGCCGAGCTCGGCGACCATGGGGTCGAGCACGGCCTCCCACACGGCACCCTCGTCGAGCTCGGCGTCACCGACGAGCGAGTACTGGCGCCCGCTGCCCACGGGCTCGAGATGGCTGTTGACATAGCGGCGCGCAATCGCGCCCCAGATGGGGGCGGTGGCGCCGATGCCGACCGACCCGGTCGAGTAGTCGGCTGGGACCGGGTCCTTCTGCCGGCTGGGGTAGCTCTGCAGCCCGCCGAACTCGCGCAACGACATGAGGTCGCCCGCCTCGAGCTGCCCGAGCAGGTACTCGATGGCATGCAGAACCGGCGAGGCGTGCGGCTTGACCGACACGCGGTCGTCGGCGGTGAGCTGACCGAACCACAGAGCCGTCATGATCGACACGATCGATGCGCTGGAGGCCTGGTGACCGCCCACCTTGAGGCCCGTCGGGTTCGGGCGGACCCGGTTCGCGTGGTCGACGATCGACGTGGAGAGCCACAGCACGCGGCGCTCGATCTGCTCCAGGACGCCCAGGTCAGGTGCAGCCGTTGCTGATGGTGCGGCGCGGTCGACCGTGCACGTCATGGCACCTCACTCCTTGTGCTCCACAAGCCGCTCTCGTCGCCTGCCCGGCGCCCCGCACACGGCAGGGGCGACAGTGTCCTGCAGCGTAGACAGATCAATACCGAGGGTTCCGCGCGTCAGCTGGCGACGCCATTCGCGGCGCAGGGGCCTCAACGATGCGGCAGGACGGCCACGACGTCACCGGCCGAACGAGGGTCAACAGCGCGCGGCACGGCGACGGTCTGCGGCGAGCGGCTGACTCCACGCCCCGAGAGGACGCGAGTCAGGAGGAGGCGCTGAGACTGCCTTCGCTCGTGAGCTGGCCCAGCAGCTCGTGGCACTTCAGCGCCCGCTCTGCGTCCTGCTTGGCGCACTGCTCGAAGAAGGCCTGCACGTCTGCGTGCCCCTCGGCATCCTGCACGTAGGAGTCATAGGCCTGCGCGGCCTTCAGCGCGTGGTATTGCACGCTGACCAAATTGTAGATGATGTCGTCGGACGGGCTGTGGGTAGTGGCCATGGGTCCTCCTTGCGGTGGCTGGATGCGCTGAAGCACTGCCCCACACCGCGAGCCTGAACCGGCCTGAAGCTGCCGGGAGCGGCCGACGGCGCGTCACGAACGTCACCCGACCGAGTGATGTGCACAATCCTCCCGAATGACTACCCAGGCAACGGGTAACTGATTGCCAGGTAACCATCAAGAAAGGGACCAACGTGTCATCGTTGTCATCACATCAGGCCGGCACGGCGCCGCACCGGGATCTGCTTCGGACTGCAGCCCTCGTCGTCGGAGCAACCTTCGTTCTCGTGGGGTTGCTGGGCTTCGTCCCCGGCATCACCACGCACTACGGAGACATGAGCGGGGCCGGGCACAAGTCCATGGCCAAGCTGCTGGGCCTCTTCCAGGTCTCCGTGCTTCACAACATCGTGCACCTGCTGTTCGGCGTGGCCGGCATCGCAATGTCGCGGACCCGTGAGACGGCCCGCGCCTTCCTCATCGGGGGCGGCGTCATCTACCTCGTCCTGTGGGTCTACGGGCTAGTCATCGACCAGACGAGCAGCGCCAACTTCGTCCCGTTCAACACGGCCGACAACTGGCTGCACCTCGGGCTCGGTGCGGCCATGATCGCTCTGGGCGTGGCACTGTCCCGCAACCGTGCGCCTCGCGAGGTGCACGCCTGACAGCAGTGAGAGCAGCTCCGGCTGCACCATCGACGGCCCGGCGGTTCACCGCCGGGCCGTCGATGCATTGTTGACTGCTCCCGCGTTAGGGAAGCTGCTGCAGCAGCGGGGTCGTGACTGCCCGGCCTTCCCGCTCCTGGCGCTGCCTGTCACAAGCCGTTTGGCACCCCAAGCCGCGCCACTTGTGGTGGCTAGAGGGCGCCGTGGCGGCCGGACTCGGCCAGTGGAGCGTCAAGCTGCAGGACGAGGAGCGCTATGTCGTCCGCGCGCCTGTCCGCGGTGGGCATCCCTGACAGGATTCGCTCGCACATGGCATCGGGCGTCGTGCTCGTCGGGGCCGACTCGACGATCGACTGCAACGTCGTGATGCCCTCGTCGGATGGCAGGGTCCGGTCCTCCACGAGCCCGTCGGTGTACAGGACGAGCAGCGCACCGGGCGGCACCGTGATGCACGCCTGCTCACGGTCGAACAGGTCGGGCAGGCCGATGAGCGGGGTCCTCGCGGCGTCGAGCAGCACCGTCTCGCCGGCGGGCAGGCGCAGCAGAGGCGGCAGGTGTCCGGCGTTCGCGTACTCCAGCTCCGCGCCCCCTGCCGGCAGCAGCTGCAGCCTCCCATACACGGCCGTGGCCAGCTGCGCCATCTCGAGTCCGTTCACGAGCCGGTCCAGCCGGGAGAGCACTGTCGCGGGCGCGTCGCCGTCCCAGGCGTAGCCACGCAGCACCGACCTCAGCTGCCCCATCGCGGCGGCCGCCTCCAGGTCGTGCCCCATCACGTCGCCGACGGCGACTCCGATGCTGCCGCCAGGCAGCGGCAGGACGTCGTACCAGTCCCCACCGACCTGCGCATGCCTGCTGGCTGGCAGGTAGCGCGCCGACAGCGAGATGCCCGCGATGACGGGTAGCTCGGGCAGCAGGCTGCGTTGCAGCGTCTCGGCTGCCGACCGCTGCCTCGCGATCAGCCGCGCGTTGTCGAGGGTGAGGGCAGTCCGCTGAGCGAGCTCGGCCGCGGTCGCCTCGTCCGCCTCGGAGTAGGGCCGTCGCGTCGCGCTGCCCACGACGAACGAGACGTTTCCGATCACCCGCCCACGCACCCACAGCGGGGCGATGATGACCGAGCGCATGCCGAGCACCCGATAGGTCTCGCGCAACACGGGGTCGGTCACGTTGGCTTCGAGGTCGGCGGCGGCGACGGCGGCGACCAGCAATGGCCGCCCCTCGTCGAGGACATCACGCACCGGGGGCGAAGCCAACCGTGTACGCAGGATGTGCTCGCGCAACTGCTCCGTCACCTGCTGCATCGCCGCGTCGCGGTGGCGCACCACGAGCGCCGGGTCCTCGTCGACCACCGCGACCAGGCACCAGTCGGCGAACGCCGGGACCGCCAAGCGGACCAGCTGCTCGATCGCCTCGTCAGGGTCCAACACACTCGAGATGCGCTGGGTGGCGCTGGTCAGCAGCTGCAGGCGCTGCTCGGCCTCAGCCGCCCTGGCCTCGGCTGCCCTGACGTCGGCTGCCCTGACGTCGGCCGCGCTCGACCCGGCAGCAGGGCGCGCGCCCTTGTCATCGGTCTGCGAGATCGCGCACCTACTTCGTCGGAGAGTGCCAACAGGCTGCCACAGCCGCCATGAGACCGCCCAGGACGGGCATCGTGCGGCCCTTCCGTCATCGACCGCCGAGCCCGGTCGGATGATCACCCGAACGAGCTCATGCGCCGGGGGCGGCACGGCCACCTGAGGTCGCTGACGGTCAGCAGTATCGAACAAGTGTTCGACGGATGTCATGCTGTGGCTGTGGCTGGCGGGATGATGAGCAGACGGTATGGCTTTCCGGGGCTGCCACAGCCGAGCCTGGCTGACCGGACCCGAGCCTCCCAGCCGGGCAGCCGGGTCACGGCCGGGCCCGAGGGGCGCCCGGCCCCAGTCGAGAGCTCAGGCCTAGCCTGGCTCCGCTCGCGGCCGGTCGGGCAACGGCACTGCTGGGTGAGCGACCTGCCCGACCTGCCGGGGCGCCGCGCCGGCCTGCTGGTCGCCTGGCGAACCGACCGGGACGGCCGGTGGTCCGGACGCGTCGTCTACATCGGTAGCGACGACAGTCAGCGGGAGGTGGTCGTCGATGCCTGGGTGCCCTCCAGTCACCTGTCCCCCGCCGATCGTTCGCCATGATGGGCGTACGCCCTGAGCGGCGTCGAACAGGCTCCCAAGCCGGTCAGCGGCAGGTCCGTACCATTCGCGACGTGTCCACAGCACGTCGTGTCGCCAAGCGGGCGTCGGCCGGCAGCCTGCTGGCTCCCGTCACTCGACTCGCGCCCGCAGCGGTACCCGTTGCCGACACGTCCGGGCGAGCGGCACCCGGGCTCGTCCTCGCCGGCGAGCGCACACTGCCCGGCATCGCGCGCGAGAACTACTGGGTGAAGATCAACTAGTTCAGCGGTGTTCGCAGCCGTACAGAAGCCCGATGTATCCGTGGATCTGCGCAGCGAGGGTCCGCTCCTGTTCGCGGAGGGCCGCGTCTGCTGCCCTCTAACTGCCCTCCAGCAGACCGGCGTTCGGAAGCGGGGCTGGGCGCTCCTATGCCCCTCTGGCCGACCGCTGCTTGCGGGCGGGCCGGGTCGCTGAAGCCGGCGCACTGCCGCGAACCTGTCGGCGCGCCGTTGTTTCCTCCGGTGAGCAGACCGAGCTAGTCGTCCTCCCACGTGCCGGCAACCCGGCTCTACGCACTTGACGGGGGTTGGCGAGCCGCCCGCCAAGTGCGAAGAGCACCAATGCGGACGGGTCTACTGGGACAGCCCTCCCGTCATACACCCTCTGACCTGCGAAGGTCCCGATAGACGCTCGGCTTGCGACGCAGGATTCGGGCTGCGGCGGCCCGCGGGCCGGGTTCTGACCCGGGGGCTGGGGCATCGACCCGGGGCTGCAGCACGCCCCGGGGCAACCGGTGGGCCACTTCAGTCGGCGGGCTCCCGGATGTCGCGCACGCCGACGCCGCGTAGGGCCTGCTGCAGCGGGCTGCTTCGATGCCGCAAATGCGCTGCTGAATCGGGCGAACACACGCCTCCGCCCCAATGACCTCGGGTTAACGGGCGCGGAGGCGGGTGCCGTAGTCCTGGTCGGCGGCGTCGAGCAGTTCGGGGGTAACGGCCGCTTGTGTGCTGGGCAGGTTCAGCGATGTGGCGCGGAGGTCGGCGACGGCCAGCAGCCGGCGAAGCATCCCGGCGACA
>JAABUU010000806.1_pt1 | contig 63201 bp, 54 predicted proteins | sample 5559301 | NCBI WGS metagenome assembly JAABUU01 (sample SAMN10711884, study PRJNA513360) | rock metagenome | isolation source: Antarctica rocks | place: Antarctica: Victoria Land, Richard Nunatak white
CGCGCTCGGCCTTCGCGACGACGGCCGCGGCCACCAACGTGGTCTGTCCGATCAGGCCGCTACGTTCACCGGCACTACATCCACCACCCTCTCACTCGTGGTGGACCGAGAAACGGGGTCCGGCCATGGCGGCGGGCGCCCAACGCCCGGGGCGCCAAGTCCGTGCGCACCCTTCTGCGTGCAGCGCGGGATCCGGTGTTGACGCGCTCTGAAGCTGAGCGGCGGCTCGTGGAGCTGATTCGCGCGACCGGCCTTCCCGAGCCTAGGGTCAATGTCCGCCTGCATGGTTTCGAGGTGGACTTCCACTGGCCGGAGGAGCAGCTCGTCGTCGAGGTCGATGGCTACGCCTTCCACCGTACCCGCGCGGCGTTCGAACGCGACCGGCGGCGTGACGCCACCCTTCAGCTCGCAGGCCAGTGCGTGCTGCGGCTGACCTGGCGCCAGATCGTCGACGAGCCCTATGCGCTTGTCGCGCAGCTGACACGGGCGCTCGCCCGCGGCTGACCGTCGGCCGCCGACCGGGCCGCGCTCGCGCCGCTCGCCCGCCGCTGAGGCCGCGCTCGCGCCGCTCGCCCGCCGCTGAGGCCGCGCTCGCGCCGCTCGCCCGCCGCTGAGGCCGCGCTCGCGCCGCTCGCCCGCCGCTGAGGCCGCGCTCGCGCCGCTCGCCCGCCGCTGACCGCCGCCCCCCCCGACCGCCGGCCGCGGCCGCGCCTGACCGCCCGTGACTCCTCCGCGCAACCGCTGGAGCCGTCCACCGCGGACGGGCCGGCTCAAGCCGGCGGCGTTCTACGCCGATGAGCTGACACGGCACCACCGCCCCCTTGAGGGGAATGGAGTCGCGCGGTGGACGGGGAAAGCTCGCGTGAGCTCACCCAAACGCTACGCGGAGGTGGTGGTCACCTGTCAAGTCTGCGCGTGAAAAGAGGGATCGATGAAGCGCTTTAGCCTGATCGTGTCTTGGGGTGCCTGACCGCTGCGGTAGCGGTTGCGCCCGCCTCCGCCGCCTCGCTGGCCCGGAGTTGCCGCGCCAGCGCACTGCGAGCCAGCCTGGGTGGTGGCACGCTAAGTGAGCCGACGGCGGCAAACCGTCCTGACACCCCGTGCGCGACCGACGCTGCTGGTGCGCCCAGTGTCGACCTCACGCCGGTCCCCGCCCAGGCCAAGGCGGTCTACGCGTTCACCAACCTGACCAATGGGCCCTTCGGGGTCCCGGGCCAAGGCGCGGCAGCTGCTTCGGGCGCCACCAATGTCAACATTGGCGTGCCCGGCACCCCTTCCTTCATCGCCGCCGATGTCGTCTCCTCCGTTGTGACAACCACCTGCGACGGGAATACCCCCGTCTACAACACGGCCAGACAGGTCGCATCACTGACCCTTGGTGGTCGCCGGTCCCGCTCGACGGTCTGGTCACGCAGCTCGCCGATGGACTCAACGGCCTCCTGGGCACGATCGTCCAGATCAAGCTCAACCAGGTGACACTCACGCCGAGCGGCGACGGCTTCGTCTACAGGCGGCGCGCACTCGAGGTGCGGGTCCTGCCTGCCTCCGGCGGCGCGGCGTTGATCGACACCGTCGCCGGCGAGGCCCAGGTCAATCGCTCCGGAGGGGTCTGCGACGTGCCCAACCCCCCGCTGCAGTGCCCGTCGGGTGCGTCCTTCGACGCGAAGTCGGGAAGCTGCGTCGTCCTGCAGGTTGTCCCCGGTACGGGCAACCCGAGCGCTCCATGCCCGCCCGGGGCCAATCAGACCGAGAGCGGCAGCTGCGTCGTGACCGTCAGGGTCAACGCACTCGGCCAGAGTTCTGGCCAGGGTGCCGGCGGGAATGCTAAGCGCTGCGTCGACACGCGCCGCTTCCGGATCCCGCTGCCATTCCACGCGCGCGGTGGCGTGACCGGTGCAACGGTGTACGTCAACGGTCGAGTGAAGCGCGTCGCTCGCGGCCGCAACCTCCGCGCGATCGTGGTGAAGCGACTCCCGCAGGGCCGGTTCAAGGTGTCGCTCGTCGCGCGCACCAGTCGTGGTTTCACCGTCACGAGTGTGCGCAGCTACATCGGCTGTCGCAAGACCCCCCGCCGCGATCGGGTCAATCGCCGCGCACGGCACCGCCACTAGGGACGAGGCGAGCCTCGGGGCCCTGTTGAGGCAAGCCCCCGGGGCTGGTGAGACGTGAGCTAGTCGGGCGGCGCCGCGGTCGAGTCGGGGCGGCGCCGCCCCGAGCCGCGCATCGGGCCCGCCACCGCCGCTTTGGCCTCGCCGTGGCAACCGCAGGCGCGCCAGAGCGTCAGCCCCCGCACGTCTCGGCGCGCGTCGCGCCCCCATCACCCGTCGCGCATCGGGGCCGCCCGTCGCGACCCGCCCGGCGAGGGCTGCCCGCCGCGGCCCGCGCAGCCCCCACAGCTCAGCCCCCGGCCACGTCCCGCCGCAGGAACACCACCAGCGCAGCAAACGCCGGCGGAACCCCGAACAGCGCGGACACCCACGCCGCGCGCACGATCGGCGACCAGTCGATCGGCTCGCGCAAGAGACCCATCCAGGCGTCGAACTGGTGTGGGAGCATGTACGGGCGGATACCCTCCAGCCCGGGGATGATGTCCAGGAGGTTGAGTACGAGGATGACCATGAGCGTGCTCACCACCGCGGCGGCCGAGTTTCGCGTCACCGTGGAGAGCAGCACGCCGATCGCCGTCACCGCGAGCAGGGGCACCAACTCGATGCCCAGCGCAGCGAGCACGAGCCCGAGTCCCTTCCCGGTCCCCACCTTCGTGCCCGACAGGGTGAACAATGGGTGAAGGCCCGACACGATCACTCCCGCCACGAGGGACACGACCCCCGTGAGCAGGACGGCCAGGAACGTGTAGGTGAAGGCGGCCAGCAGCTTGCCCAGGAAGACCTGGCCGCGATCGAGCGAGCGCGTGAGGATGGTCTTCAGCGTCCCGTTGTGGTCCTCGGCGGCGACGATATCGCCCGCGACCAGCGCGGAGATCAGCGGAAAGAAGAACGCCGACATGAAGATCAGCATCACCAGGGGGATGGCCAGCCCCGACTCCCGCACGTAGCGGCCGAAGGCCACGTCGTTGGGCTGGCCGTTGCGCAAGGTCAGCGAGATGGTGAAGGCCAGGGGCACGGCCACGGCGAGAGCGAGGCCCAGATAGGTCCGCTTCTGGGCCCGAAGCTTGCGCAGCTCCCAGCCGTACACGGTCAGCACGCCGGGTCGCCGACGGCGCCTGGCCACGGCAGGCCGGGGGGAGGGCGCCTCCTCGACGCTGGTCGCCGCCGTGCTCATCGCTACGCCTCCCCGGACCCGCCCGCCGCACCGGCCGGCCCCGATCCGTTCCCCTCAACCTGATCGCCCTCGGTCAGCCGGAAGAACAGGTCCTCGAGCGTCGCGTGCTCGCTGGCCAGCGTCGTGATGCCCAGCCCGGCGCCGACGAGGGCTATCGACAGGGCAGCCACCTCGACCTCGTCGGCGTCGAAGCGCACCCCGCCGGGCGTCCGCCCGACCGCCTCGATGCCCGCCTGGGCCTGGCACACCTCGAGCGCCCGCAGGTCATCGGTGGTGCGCAGCTGGTAGCCGCCGGCCGTCGTGCGCTTGAGCTCGGACAGCGACCCCTCGTAGACGACGGAGCCCGAGCGGATGATGGCCACCCGGTCGCAGAGCTCCTCGACCTCGGCCAGAATGTGGCTGGAGAGCAGCACGGTTATCCCCTCGTCGGCCAGCCGGCGGATCAGGGCGCGCATGTCGCGCATGCCGGCCGGGTCCAGGCCGGTGGCCGGCTCGTCGAGGAGCAGCAGCCGGGGCCGGCGCAGCAGCGCCCCGGCGATTCCCAGGCGCTGGCGCATCCCGTGGGAGTAGCCGCCGACCTTGTGCTTGGCCCGGGGGGCGAGGTCGACGACGTCCAGGGCCTCGTCGATGCGCTCGGACGCTCCGTCCCCGTCGAACGCCGCGCACAGCTCAAGGTTGCGCCGCCCCGTCATGTACGGGTAGAACCGGGGCGCCTCGACGAAGCCGGCCACCCCGTCCAGCGCGCCGGCTCCGGCCAGCAGCGGGTCGCGACCGAACAGCCGGATCGAGCCCTCGGTGGGACGGATCAGACCCAGGAGCATGCGCAGCGAGGTCGTCTTGCCCGCCCCGTTGGGCCCCAGGTAGCCGTAGACGTCGCCGGCCCGGACGGTGAGGTCGACGTGGTCGACGGCGACGATCTCCCCGTTGCGCTTGACCAGTCCGCGGGCCTGGACGGGCAGCGTCTCGTCGGGCTCCATCGAGCCCGACGAGACCGGCGCCTGCTGCGATGCCGCCTGGGGCGAGGCTGCGGTCGGAGTGCCGCTCACAGCCCGCGGGCAGCTGCCTCGGCGGCGGCGGACGGCACCGAGCCCGCGACGACGTAGCTCACCGGCCCGCGCTTGAAGCTGATCAGGGTGCCCAGCGCGGTGGCCAGCTCGTTGCCCGTCGCGCCGTTGACCGAGATGCTCGGCAGTCCGCCGCCGCCGTCACCCTGCGGATCGCTGCCCGCGGGCGGCGCCGGCTTGGACGGGGTCTGCCCCTTGTCGGCCGAGCGCTCGAGCACGGCGATGGCGCCCAGGTGCTGGCCGTATGTCACCAGGGCGGCGGGGTGACCGTTCATCTCCAGCAGCCGCACGTTCGTGCGCGGCAGCTCGGCGAGACGGTCGGGCGCGGCGAGGGTGAACGGGAGCTTGGCCTGCACGGCGGAGACGCCGGTCACCTCGGCCTTCGTGGCGTGGGCCTTGTCGGCCTTGCCGGCATGTGCCCGCTTGGAGTCCTTCGCGGTCGTCGAGGACGGGACCTTGACGTCGACGACCTTGGCCCCGGGGGGTGTCGAGGCCGAGAGCACGCCGGGGGAGACCGGTCCGTACTTGACATTGCTCGCCGCGAGCTCGAGCACCGGGTTGCCGTCGCCCTGGGCGTAGACGGCCGCGCGCAGGGGAGCGCCGGTGGCCGCATCCCAGGCCAGCTCGACCCGGCCGAGCAGGCCGCCGTCGTGGGCCGGCGCGAGCTTGACCGTGTAGCTGGGCTGGCCGCCAGTGTTCCCGCCGATGGCGCCCGACAGGGTGACGTGCTTGGCCAGCTCGTTGAGCTTGGTCTGGATCTCGGCCACCGTCGGCAGCGCGTGGGGCTTGGCGGCGTCGGGCTTGCCCGCTTCGTTCTTCCCCTTGGACTGGGGCAGCGCTCCGCGGTAGACCGTGTTCGAGGAGGCCTCATACAGCGAGAACGTCCCCTGGTTGACCACGATCTGCGCGTCACCCCGGTTGGACTGCAGCTCGAGGCGCAAGCGCCCGTCGTTGCTGGCCCACAGCCGGCCGGTGGCCCCGGTGAGAAGGGGGTTGCCGTGCGCTCCGACGCTGGAGCTGTCGATGAGATTGTTTGTGAACTTGATGTCCGCCGAGACGCCCTGCACCGGAGGTGCAACCAGGGCGGAGTGCAGCGCCGTGGCCAGGTCAGTCGAGGGCTGGTTGCGCCCGTTGCCGGCCAGTGCAGTGGCGCCGACGGCGAGCACGGTGGCGCCGGCGACGATGGCGACAAGCAGGGCGGCCAGGCCGCGGGAGCTCAGGTGGCGAAGTCGGTTCACGTCATTCCTTTTATCGGGGGACTGTCCACGAGGCTAGGCGGCCTTCCTGAAAGGGCTATGAGAGTGTCAACGCCTTCGGCGGCGGGCAAATGCAGCGTGAACCGCGCGCCCTGCACCGTCACCCGGCCACCGTGGCGGCGAAGGGTGGCCGCGACGATCGACAGCCCCAGCCCCGACCCCGGGCGTCCGGCGCTGCTCGCAGCCCGCCAGAAGCGGGTGAACGCGGCGTCGTGCTCATCGAGGGCGAGCCCCTCGCCGTCGTCTTCAACGCTCACCAGCGCCCAATGGCCGTGCTGGTCGACGGCGATGCGTACCTCGCCGTCTGCCGGCCCATGGACCAGGCCGTTGTCCACCAGGTTGGCCAGCGCGCGCTCGAGCGCGTCGTGGTCGCCGCGGACGGTCGGGGTGGCCCGGATCTCGACCCGCACCCGGTCGCGGGCCTCGGCGACCTCGCCGGCCAGGCGGGCGAGGTCGACGGGCCCGCCGGGGGGCTGGGCACCTTCCTCGCGCTCCAGGGCGAGCAGGTCGTCCAGCAGGCGCCCGAGGCGGGCGGCGTCGGCCTCGATATCGGCCAGCGCCCGGGCGTCGGGCCCGTGGCGCGCGACGTAGGCGGCGTTGCCGCGCAGCGAGGTCAGCGGCGTACGCAGCTCGTGCGACGCGTCAGCCAGGAATCGCCGCTCGGTCTGGCGGGCGCGCTCCAGCGCCGCCAGCATGCGGTTGAGGGTGGCTCCGAGCTCAGCCAGCTCCTCGGCCGCCCCGCTCGTCGGAAGCCGCTGGGTGCCATCGCCGGTCTGCTCGATCGAGCGGGCGGCGTCGGCCAGCCAGCGCAGGGGCCGCAGGGCGCGGCGGGTGAGCACCGCGGCGGCCGCCGCCCCCAGCAGCGCCGCGCCCAGCGCGCTGAGGGCAATGAGCAGGCGCAGGCCCCGCTGCGTGTCGTCGATCTCGGCGGTGTCGGAGGCGACGAGCACGGCGCCGCCCCCGGTCGCGCCGGTGGCCTCGGCCAGGGGCGCGACGTAGAGGCGGATGGAGACGCCGGACAGGCGGGCGTTCAGATAGGCCGGATGCCCCTGCGGCGCGAGCGCGGCGCGCACGGCCGGCCCGCCGGGCAGCAGGCGTGCTCCGAGCGCCGCCGAGCGGGCCAGCAGGCGCCCCTGGCGGTCGACCACCTCCACGGCGACCTGACGCCCGCCCAGTGGCGCCTCGAGCACCCCGGAGGCGGTCAGCAGCGCCGGGTCCGAGGCGCTGAGCCGGGCGACGTCGACCGCTCGCGCGCGCAGCGTCTGATCCAGCGAGGCGCGCAGCCCGTGGTCCACGAGCAGGCTCACGGCGACGCCGAGCAGGGCGATGGCCCCCACGATGGCCAGGGCCGCGCCGGCGGCGAGCCGGACGCGCAGGCTCAGGCGGCTCATGCGCCGATGGTGAAGCCCCGCCCGCGCACCGTCTGGATGGGGCTCGGCTCCCCAAGCTTGCGGCGCAGGTAGCCCACGTAGCGGTCGACGACGTTCTCGGTCGCCGCCCCGCCCCACACCTCGGCGATGGCGCGCTCGCGCGGGATGACGGCGTGGGGCTGGCGCATGAGCAGCTCGAGGACGGCGCACTCGCGCTCGGTGAGGGCGATCTCGCGCCGGTCGCGGAGAACGATGCGACGCTCGAGGTCCAGGGTCAGCGCGCCGGCCACCAGCCGTTCGCCGGGCGCCTGGCCGCGGCGGGCCAAGGCCCGGACACGGGCCGCGAGCTCCTCGACGGCGAAGGGCTTGACCAGGTAGTCGTCAGCGCCCGCGTCGAGCCCGGTCACCCGGTCAGAGACCGCGTCGCGGGCGGTCAACAGGAGGATGGGCAGGGCCAGGCCGTGGCCCCGCAGCCGACGGCAGACCGCCAGCCCGTCGAGCCCGGGCATGGCGATGTCGAGGACGACCACGTCGGGCGCCGAGCGTTCGACTGCGGCCAGGGCCAGACCGCCGTCGGCCGCGCTTGAGACCTCATAGCCCTCGCCCTCGAGGGTCCGCACCAGCATGCGGCGCACCGGTGCGTCGTCGTCGACCACGAGGATGCGGGTGGCCATGGGCCAAGGATGACGAACGGCCCCGCGGGCCGTTCGGCCCGAACGGCGGGGATCACGAACCGGCCGCGAACGCAGAACGACCCGGTCGAGACCGGGCCGTTCCGTGGGAGGAGAGATGCGCTCGACGCGAGGTCGAGCTATGTGATCTCTGAGGGGAAGCTTTCAGGGTCAGCCGGCCCGGCTGTAGCGGGTGACCGAGCTGATCAGCAGCTGGGCGAGGCCCAGGGCGGCCAGGAACGTGGCGGCCGGAGCGTCGCCGGTGCTGCTCAGGGCCAGCGCCGCCGCCACCGACACGCAGGCCAGGATGCGGTCGAAGGTCCCGTGGGCGCTGACCGGCAGCGCCCCACGACCATCATCCACGGTGGAGATGGCCAGGCCGACGACGACGGCGCCGATGGCCACGCTGACCACCAGGCCGGCCGGGCCGAAGCCCAGCGCGAAGGGCGCCAGCAGCGCCATCAGGCCAGCGGCGAGCTCGAGCGCGCCGTGCATGGGGAAGGAAATGAGTCGGAAGATCGTCATGGCGCGATCTATAGAACGTCAGTTCGTCCTTCAACACTGTGAGGTCGATCACATACGAACATATGTGCGGATTGCCACGCGCTCCTCGGTCTGGCCCCGGGTGGTCTTGACCGCCGCAGCGCTACCGTCCAGGCGCCCATGCCCCCGCGGGTCCGGCTCGACACCCTCCTGGCCGACCGCGGCCTCTTCGCCACGCGCAGCCGGGCGGCGGCGTCGGTGATGGCCGGGGAGGTGCGGGTGGGCGCCGAGCACCGGCCCGCGGTCAAGCCGGGCGAGCTGGTGCGTGACGACACCCCGGTGCAGCTGCTCCCCGCCCCGCGCTACGTGTCCCGGGGCGGGGTGAAGCTGGCCAACGCCCTGGAGGCGCTTGGGCTGACGGTGGCCGGGCGGCGGGCGCTCGACGTGGGGGCCAGCACCGGCGGGTTCACCGACTGCCTGCTCCAGGCCGGCGTGGAGCGGGTCACGTGCGTCGACGTGGGCTACGGGATCCTCGACCACGGGCTGCGCGGCGACCCGCGCGTCACCGTGCTCGAGCGGTCCAACGCTCGCGCCCTGACGCCCGCCCAGCTGCCCTGTTCACCCGATCTCGTCGTCGCTGACGTCTCGTTCATCTCCCTGGCCAAGGTGCTGCCCGCCGTCGTGGCCTGCGCCGCCCCCCGTCACGACGTGCTCGCCCTGGTCAAGCCCCAGTTCGAGGTCGGGCGCGACCGCGTGGGATCGGGTGGGGTGGTGCGCGACCCCGGCGCCCGGCGCTCGGCGTTGGTCGCCGTCGGCGTGGCGGCGCAAGGGCTCGGCGAGGCGGTGCTGGGCTTCGTCTCTTCCGGCCTGCCCGGGCCCAAGGGCAACCGCGAGAGCTTCGTCTGGCTGGCCGAGGGGGCAAGGCGGGGAGCCCGCCCCGACCTGGAGGCCGCCGCCCGCGAGGTCGAGCCGTGACCGGTCAGCGCTCCGGCAGTGGTCGGTGGCGGCAAGGGCCCGACCAGATTCGCCAGGTAACCGTGTTCACCCACGTGAGCGTAAACCATCTGGCCGACGCCCTGGCCCTCGTCCGCCGCGCGGCCGTCGAAGCCGGGGCCACGCTGCGCTTCGACGTCGAGGAGACGCGCAAGCACGGCCTCGAACCCGGCCCCGGCCTGGAGGTGAACGCAACGGTCTCGCCCGACGTGGACCTCTGCCTGAGCCTGGGCGGCGATGGCACGATCCTCAGAGCCCTGCGCGACTACGCGGGGACGCCGGTGCCCGTGTTCGCCGTCAATTACGGCGAGCTGGGGTTCCTGGCCACCGTCGAGCCCGAGGAGCTCGAGGACGGGGTCCGGCGCGCGTTCGCCGCCGATTTCGAGGTGCTCGAGCTGCCCGCCCTGGACATCAGCGGACCCTTCGGCCAGGGCCTGGCCACCAACGACGTCTCCGTGCACCGGCGCCCCGGCCATCGCGTCGCCCAGCTGGCCTACGTCGTCGCCGACGACGAGGTGGGCCGCGTCCGCTGCGACGGCCTGGTCGTCTGCACGCCGGCGGGCTCGACCGGCTACAACCTGGCCAACGGAGGCCCCGTCCTGGCCTGGGGGGTCGAGGGGTTCGCCGTCTCCTTCATCGCGCCGCACTCGCTGACGGCCCGGGCGCTGGTCGTCGCCCCCGGGGACCGGCTCTCGGTGCTCAACACCTCGCGCCACGAGCCCGTCGACGTCACCCTGGACGGTCGGCTGGCTGGCGCCCTGGCGCCGGGCGAGCGCTTCGAGACGACGTTCCGCGACGGCCAGAGCGCGCTGGCCCAGATCCCGGGCACCAGCTTCTACGCGCGTCTGCGCCAGAAGTTCGGGCGTCTGTCCTCCTAGCGCATCGAAACCCGGCCGCGCCGGCGATCCGTCCCTGACGGTTGCTAGACCCCGAAGGGTGCTGCACGAGCTGCGTGTGGAGGATCTCCTGCTGATCGAGCGGGCCGAGCTGCGGCTGGCGGGGGGGCTCAACGTCCTGACAGGCGAGACGGGCGCCGGCAAGACGGTGCTCGCCCACGCCCTCGACCTCCTTCTCGGCGGGCGCGCCCGCGGGGGGATCGTGCGTCCGGGGGCACGGGAGGCGTGGGTGGAGGGGGTGTTCGAGCGCCCGGGCCAGCTCCCGCCCGAGCTCGCTGAGCGCCTGCCCGACGGCGAGGAGCTCGTGCTCGCCCGCCGCGTGGGGGCCGAGGGTGGGAGCCGGGCCTACATCGGCGGGCGCAGCGCCACCGTCGGCGAGCTGCGTGCGGTGGCCGAGGGCCTGCTCGCCTTCTATGGCCAGCACGAGCATCGGCGCCTGACCGTCGCCTCGGCCCAGCTGGAGATCCTCGACGCCTCCCTCGGGCGCGACGGGGCTCGAGCCCGCCGCGCGGTGGCCGACGCCCACGGGCTGGCCTCCGAGCTGCGTCGCCGCGCCTCGGAGCTGGCTGGGCTGGCGGGTGCCCGCGAGCGCGAGCTCGACCTCCTCGACTTCGAGCTCTCAGAGATCGAGGCGGCCGACCCGCGCGCCTCGGAGGACGAGGAGCTGGGCGCCGAGCGCGGGCGCTTGCGCCACGTGGAGGCGCTGCGCGAGGCTTCGGCCGGGGCGGCGAGCGCGCTGGCGCCCGAGGGCGACGGTCCCGGAGCGTCCGAATTGCTGGGTGCCGCCGTGCGGGCGCTGGAGGGGGTGGCCGGCGTCGATGCCGAGCTCGACGCCCAGGCCGACCGGGTGCGCGGCGCGCTCCTCGAGCTCGACGACGTCGCCGGCGAGCTGCGCGACCACGGCGCCGGCCTGGAGTCCTCGCCGGCGCGGCTGGCCGAGCTCGAGGAGCGCGTGGCCCTGCTCGAGCGGCTCAAGCGCAAGCACGGCGGCAGCCTCGACGCGGTCCTGGCCCACGCCGAGGTGGGCCGGGAGCGGCGGGCCCAGCTGCGCGACGACACGGGCGCCGCGGAGCGGATCGACGAGGAGCTCGCGGGCGCCGAGGCCCGGCTCACCGCGGCCGCCGACCGGCTCGGGGTCCTGCGCCGCCGCGGAGCGCCCCGCCTGGCTGAGAGGGTGCGCGCCGAGCTCGGGGAGCTGGCCATGGAGGGGGCGGGCTTCGAGGTGGCCCTCACCCCGAGGGAGGCCGGCCCGACCGGGGCCGAGGCTGTCGAGTTCCTGCTCGCGGCCAATCCGGGAGTGCCGGCCGGGCCGCTGCGCGACATCGCCTCGGGCGGCGAGCTCTCCCGCGCGATGCTGGCCCTACTCAGCGTCGGGGGGGCCGGCGACCGCCGCACGCTGGTCTTCGACGAGGTCGACGCCGGCATCGGCGGACGCACCGCGCGCGTGGTCGGCGAGCGACTGCGCGCCCTGGCCCGGGACCGCCAGCTCATCTGCATCACCCATCTCCCGCAGGTCGCGGCCCTGGGGGAGCGCCACTTCGTCGTGGCCAAGGATTCGGCGGTGACCCCGGCCCGCGCCCGGGTCGACGAACTGGCCGGTGGCGAGGTGGTGGGAGAGCTGGCCCGGATGCTCGGCGCGGGCTCTGACGACCTCGCTGCCCGCCGCCACGCGCAGGAGCTGCTGCGTGCCGCGTAGGGCCCCCGGCTTCCGCCGTGGCGCGGTCTAGACTGGCCCTCCAGTCGGCATGCGCGAGCCTCCGGAGACCCGCTTCATCTTCGTCACGGGCGGCGTCGTCTCGTCGCTGGGCAAGGGCATCGCGGCGTCGTCGATCGGGCGGTTGCTGGTCTCCCGGGGCCTGCGGGTGAGCCTGCAGAAGTTCGACCCGTACATCAACGTCGACCCGGGGACGATGTCGCCGTACCAGCACGGCGAGGTCTTCGTCACCGAGGACGGCGCCGAGACCGACCTCGACCTGGGCCACTACGAGCGCTTCACCGACGCCAACGCCTCCCGCGGCTCCAACGTCACCGCCGGCGCGGTCTACAACTCGGTGATCCGCAAGGAGCGCCGGGGTGACTACCTCGGAGGCACCGTCCAGGTCATCCCCCACATCACCGACGAGATCAAGCAGCGCATCCGGATCATGGCCGAGTCGACCGATGTCGACGTGGTCATCACCGAGGTGGGCGGCACGGTCGGGGACATCGAGTCGCTGCCCTTCCTCGAGGCCATCCGCCAGTTCCCGGTCGATGCCGGGCGCCGGCGGTGCATGTTCATCCATCTCACCCTCGTGCCCTACATCGGCCACGCGGGCGAGCTGAAGACCAAGCCCACCCAGCACTCGGTCAACGAGCTGCGGCGCATCGGCATCGCCCCCGACATGGTGGTCTGTCGCTCCGAGCAGGAGCTGGGCTCAGAGATCCGTCGCAAGATCGCCCTGTTCGCCTCCCTGCCCATCGAGGCAGTCGTCTCCGCCTACGACGTGGACAACATCTACAAGGTCCCGCTGGTCTTCGAGGCCGAGGCTGTCGACGACTTCATCCTCGACCATTTCGGCATCGAGGCGCCGGAAGCCGACCTGACCACCTGGCGCCGGCTGCTGGAGCGGGCCGACACGGCCGAGCGCCGCGTCCGCATCGCCCTGGTGGGCAAGTACGTTCGTCTCGCGGACGCCTACCTGTCGGTCGTCGAGGCCCTGCGCCACGCCGGTCTGCACCACAACTGCGCGGTGGAGGTCGACTGGATCGACTCCGAGGCGGTCGCCGAGCCCAGCGTCCGCGAACGTCTGGAGCGCGCGGACGGCATCCTCATTCCCGGTGGCTTCGGGGGCCGGGGGATCGAGGGCAAGATCGTGGCGGCGCGGATCGCCCGGGAGCGAGCGATCCCCTACCTGGGCATCTGCCTGGGCATGCAGATCGCCGTCGCCGAGTACGCCCGGTCGGTGGCCGACATGGACGGGGCCAACTCGACCGAGTTCGACCCCGAGACGCCCTTCCCGGTCATCGATCTGCTTCCCGAGCAGAAGGAGGTGGCCGACATGGGCGGGACGATGCGCCTGGGCGCCGATCCGGTCAAGCTCCACCCCGGCACTCGGGCGCGCGAGCTCTACGCCGAGGCGGTCATCTACGAGCGCCATCGCCATCGCTACGAGGTCAACAACCTGCTCCGCCGCCGGCTCGAGGCCCAGGGCCTGGTGGTCTCGGGCACCTCGCCCGACGAGCGACTCGTCGAGGTGGTCGAGGTTCCCGACCACCCGTTCTTCGTGGCCTCCCAGTTTCATCCCGAGTTCAAGTCCCGCCCGGAGCGACCGGCGCCGCTGTTCTCGGCCTTCGTGGGCGCCGCCCTGGAGCACGCGGGCCCCATCCCCTCGCCCGCGGCCACGGACTCCGACGACGTCGCGGGTCGCACCGGGCGGGCGTGAGGCCCGCCTCGGCGGGCGAGCGCGCGCAGCTCAACGAGCTCTTCGAGGCCCTCTGTGCCATTGCCAGCCCGTCTGGCCACGAGGCCGCCTGTGCCCGGCGGGTGACCCACGAGCTGCGGTCGCTCGGACTCGAGCCGGTCCAGGACGACGCGGGACCGCGGGCCGGCTCGGACTGCGGGAATCTGCTCGTCCGCATTCCCGGCACGCCGGAAGCGACCCGCACCGTCCTGCTCTGCGCGCATCTGGACACCGTTCCCCACGACGAGCCGATCGAGCCCGAGCTGGTCGACGGCGTGTGGCGCAACGCTCGCCCGGCCATCCTCGGCGCCGACAACAAGGCGGCGCTCGCCGTGTTCCTCGTCGTGGCCCGCCGGTGCGTGGCCGAGCCAGCGCCGGTCGGGCTGGAGCTGCTGCTGACCGTGGCCGAGGAGCGGGGCCTGGCTGGGGCCAAGGCCTTCGACGCCACCACCCTGCGCAGCGAGTTCGGCTACGTCCTCGACCACGCGACGGCGATCGGCGAGCTGGTCCTGGCCAGCCCGGGCTACTACCGCATCGAGGCCGTGCTCCGCGGGGTAGCGGCCCACGCCGGCATCCGCCCCGAGGAGGGCCGCAGCGCGGTCGTCGCTGCGTCGGCCGCCGTGGCCGCCATGCCGCTTGGACGCCTCGACGCGCAGACCACGGCCAACGTGGGTCGACTCGACGGGGGTGTTGAGTCGACAAACGTGGTTCCCGAGCGCTGCCGGCTGCTGGCCGAGGTCCGCAGCCTGGACCCGGTGCGGGCCGAGGCCGTCGTCGCCGAGCTCGTCGACCACCTCTCAGACGCCGCCAACGCCGGGGACTGCGATCTCGACATCGACGTGGAGCGAGGGTTCACCGGCTATCGCCAGCGGCCCACGCTGCCCGCCGTACTGGCGGCCGAGGCGGCGCTGCGCCGCCGGGGCCACGAACCGCGTCACATCGCCACCGGTGGGGGCTCGGACGCCAACGTCCTGTGCGCCGCCGGGCTGCCCTGCGTCAACCTCGCCAACGGCACCGAGCGCAACCACGAGCCGGGCGAGCAGGTCTCGGCGCTGGCGCTGGAGGAGATGCTCGACGTGGTGCTCGGCCTGCTCGACGAGGCTGCCGCCGTCTGACCGGACGGCGCCTCTGCGGTGGCCGGGCAGGCCAGCCCGAGTACTGCTGGGCTGCCGCCGGGGTACGGGAGATGTGCGCGTGATCGACACGATGACCCAGACCCGCGCGCCAGCGCCGTCCGCCGGCCAGCACCCCACGACCGTCCCCGGGCACGTCCACGACCCCCGCCGCGTGGTGGGCCTCGCCCTGCTCGCCCTGGCCCTCATGGCCCTGTCGGCCTTCGTCCGCACGCGCGGGCTGGCCGCCTACTACTGGATCGACGAGGGGCTCTCGGTGGGGATCTCCTCACACCATCTCCTGGCCATCCCCGACCTGCTGCGCCAGGACGGCTCGCCGCCGCTCTACTACCTGCTGCTGCACGTGTGGATGGGCCTCACCGGGCCGGGCGAGCAGGCCACCCGCCTGCTCTCGGTCGTCATCGCCACGCTGGCCGTCCCCGCCGCGCTGTGGGCCGGCTGGTCGCTGTTCGGGCCACGCTGCGGGTGGGTCTGCGCCATCGTCGCGGCGCTTGACCCGTTCCTGACCACCTACGCGCAGGAGACCCGGATGTACGCCCTGGTCGTCCTGCTCAGCCTGCTGGCCACCGCCTTCTTCCTCCACGCCTTCGCCTTCGGCCGGCGACGCTATCTCCCGCTGCTCGCCGTGGCGCTGGCCGCCCTGCTCTACACCCACGACTGGGGGGTCTTCCTCGCCGCCGGGATGGGGGCCGGGGTGCTGGTGGCCCTGCGGGGCGGTGACCGTCGGCGCCTGCTGGTCGATGCCTCCCTGGCCTTTGGCGGCGCCGCGTTGCTGTTCGCGCCGTGGCTGGGGACGCTGCTCTTCCAGAGCCGCCACACCGGCGCGCCCTGGGCGCGGGCACCGACGTGGCGGGCGATCCAGCAGATCCCCACCGCCCTGCTCGGCGGCCCGGTGACGACGGTCGTGGTCGTCGTCGTCGTCGTGGCTGGGGTGCGCCTGGCCCTGCGCGGCGGGCCGGGTCCGCACCGGCGGCCGCTGTTGCTCGCCATGACGGCGATGGGCGCGACGATGCTCGTTGCCTGGCTGTTCTCCCAGGCCTCGCCGGCGTGGGCTGACCGTTACTTCGCCGTCTTCCTCGGGCCGCTGCTGCTCGTCGCCGGCGTGGGCCTGTCCCGGTTGCGCCGGGTCGGTGCCGGCGCGCTGGCCGCGGCTGCCCTGGTCTGGCTGGCCGGGGTGCACGAGCCGGCGCGGACGGTCAAGAGCAACGCCGCTCCAGTGGCTCAGACCGTCGCCGCCAACCTGCGGCCGGGTGACCTGGTGCTCGACACCCACCCGGAGGAGGTGCCGCTGCTCTACCACTACCTGCCGGCCGGGCTGAACTACGCGACGCCCATCGGCTCGGTCGGCGACCCCGCCGTGATGAATTGGATCGACGCCCTCGGGCGCCTGCGCCGGGCCCAGGTGGCCACCACCTTGGAGCCGCTGCTCGGCCGCCTGCCCGCCGGCGCGCGCATCGTCCTCGTGCAGCCGATCATCAACCACCCGGGCCAGTGGCGCGGGCCGTGGACGCGCCTGGTCCGCCGGCGCGCCGTCCAGTGGTCGCGGGCCCTGGCGGCCGATCCCCGCTTCCGGCGGCTCGGCGGCGACCTGGGCAACCGCCTGGGCAGCGCCGTCCCGGTCCGCGCCACCGTCTACCGCAAGCGCCAGCTCTTCGGGAGCTGAGGCGCGCCGGGCGGCGGCGGCGTCGCGCTGGGCGTACGGGGCTGGCGCCGGGCCGGGCGTGCCCGCCCGGCCGCAGGGACCCGCCCCGGCCCCGGCGAAGCACCAGCGGATGAGCAGCGCCGTCGCCGAAGCCCCGCCCCTCCCGCCTGGCCACGCCGAGCTGATCCTCGACTTCCTCGCCTGGCTGGAGTACGAGCGTGGCCTGTCGCGCAACACGCTGGTCGCCTACCGCACCGACCTCTCCCAGCTCGGCCACCATCTGGCCAGGCGGGGGCGTGACGCGCTCAACGCTGACCGCTGTGATCTCGAGACCTGGATCGACAGCCTGGTCAGCGCCGACGGCGGTCCTCCCGCGCCGGCGACCCTGCGGCGCAAGATCGCCTGTGTCCGCTCGCTCTACCGCCACCTGCGCCGCGAGGGGCTGGTGGACGGCGACCCCTCACGCGAGCTGCGCGGCCCTCGACGTGGTCGAGGACTGCCTCGCGTGCTCAGCCGCGACCAGGTGGCCCGGCTGCTGGCCGCGCCGGAAGGCAGCGAACCCCCGGCCCTGCGCGATCGGGCGCTGCTCGAGCTGATGTACGCCAGCGGCCTGCGGGCGTCGGAGACCGTGGGCCTGGACCTCGGCGACATAGATCTGGAGGTCGGCCTGCTGCGGGCCCGGGGCAAGGGGGGTAAGGAGCGCATCGTCCCGGTGGGCACCGTCGCCGTGGCCGCGATCAACCGCTGGCTGGCCCACGGGCGCGCCGCCCTGGTCGGCGGGCGCCTCCAGGCCGCGCTGTTCGTCAACCAGCGCGGCACACGCCTCACCCGGCAGGGGTTGGCCACGGTGGTCGGACACCATGCCCGGACCGCCGGCCTGGCCGGGCGGATGAGCGCGCACACCCTCCGCCACTCCTTCGCCACCCACCTGCTCGCCGGCGGCTGCGACCTGCGCGTGCTCCAGGAGATGCTCGGCCACGCCGACCTGACCACCACGCAGATCTACACCCATCTCTCGACCGAGCGCCTGCGCGACGTCTACTTCGCCGCCCATCCGCGCGCCCACCTGACGCCACCAGGCGACTGAGGGGCGAGGCGGGCGTCGTACCGATCGGCGCTTCACCCGCCGTCTGGGCCCGACTGCGCACCGTGTCGGCGGTCGGTTGCCAGAATCGCCCGGGTGCCGCGAGCCTGCGCCGTCCTGTCGACCGTCGTCCTGACCGCCGCGCTGGCCGGCTGCGGCGAGCAGCGGACCCAACCGCCGGACCCGCGCGTACCCCTCGCCCCCGCCGGCCTCAAGCTCGAGCGCTTCCCCCGGGCCGGGATCGGCTTCACCCAGCCGGTGAACTGGGACCTGCGGCGAGGTCGCGCGCCGCTGGTGGCCACCGTCAGCTCCAGCCGAGCCGTGGTCAGCCTGTGGCGCTACCCGCGCATCGAGCCGCTGCCCAGCGGACACGCGGAGCTCGAGCAGGCCCGGGTGGCGCTGATCGCCGCCGCTCGGGCGCGCGATCCCAGCCTGGCCCTGCGCCAGAGCACCCTGAGTCGCGTGGCCGGCTTTGACGCCATCATCCTCGTCGGCCGCGAGACGGTGGGATCCGAGCGCCGCGAGGTGATCTCTGTCCACATCTTCGCCTACGGGGCCGAGGTGGTCTTCGACGCACTCGTACCCTTCGCCCGGGTCCAGAGCCTCTCCCGTACCGTCTTCGGCCCGATGCTCTCCTCCCTGCGCCTGACCCGGCCGCGCGGGTACCTCGGACCGCGCCGGTGATCGCCGTCGAGCGCTGCGCCCGCCGCGCCTTTGTCGTGGTCATCGATGCCTGCGGGGTCGGGGCGCTCCCCGATTCCGCCGGGTACGGCGACGAGGGCGCCGACACCCTGGGTCACGTGGCCGGGCTCGCCGGCGGACTCAACGTCCCCACTCTGGAGAAACTGGGCCTAGGCTGCATCGCGCCGCCCCTGGCCGGCGTGCCGCCGGCCGCCGACCCCGTCATCCACGGCCGCCTGCACCCCCTGGGGCCGGGCAAGGACTCCGCGTGCGGACATCGCGAGCTGATGGGGCTGCCGGCCGAGCTCGCGCCGCCCACCTATCCCGACGGCTTCCCTCCGGGGGTCATCGCCGCCATCGAGCACCGGACCGGCCGCCCGGTGCTGGCCAACCGTGCGCTCGACGGGCTGGCCGCCATCGAGCGCTACGGCGAGCAGGCCATGGCCGACGGCTCCCTGATCGTCTACACCTCCCAGGACTCGGTGCTGCAGATCGCCGCCCACGCCGACGCGGTGAGCGTGGAGGAGCTCCATGAGGCGTGCGCTGCGGTGCGGGGGTTGATGGTCGGGCGCCACGCGGTCGGACGGGTCATCGCCCGTCCCTTCGCGGGGGCGCCCGGGAGCTTGTGCCGCTGTCGTGGCCGCCGCGACTTCGCGCTGGATCCCCCCGGGCCGACCTACCTCGACGAGCTGGTGGACGCGGGCGTGGCCACCCACGCGGTGGGCAAGGTCGGCGAGCTGTTCAACGGCGCCGGCATCGTCGCCGAGCACAGGGCCGACGACAACGCCAGCGCCCTGGCCGCGGTGGATCGGCTGATCGACGAGCTCGAGGGGGGATTGGTGTTCGCCAACCTGGTGGAGACCGACCAGGTCTACGGGCACCGCCACGACGCCGCCGGCTTCGGCGCGGCCCTGGCGAGGATCGACCATGCCGTCTTGGGCTGGCTGGGCCGCCTGGATGACGATGACCTTCTCGTCCTCACCGCCGATCACGGCTGTGACCCGGTGACCCCGGGGACCGACCACAGCCGGGAGTACGTGCCCCTGCTGGCCCGGGTCCCGGGCCAGGCCGGCACTCGGCACGACGGGCCGATGGCTGACGTCGGTGCCTCGGTGCTGGCCTGGTGCGCGGGCCGCACGGCCCCGGGTCTGCCCGGCGAGCCGTTCGCCGGCCTGCGCGCGCCCACCGGCCCGACCGCCCGGCTCCCGGCCGGCTGAGACGTGCCCGAGCTCCCCGAGGTCGAGACCGTGCGCCGCCAGCTGGCTCCGCGCCTCACCGGGCGGCGAGCGATCACGCTGGAGATCCGCGACCCGCGCTGGTGCGCCCCCCGGCCGCCCGCCGAGCTCGTGCAAGCCGTCTGCGGCCGGCGCATCGAGGCGCTCCGGCGGCGGGGCAAGTTCCTCATCTTCGAGCTCGAGAGCGACCGGTTCCTCGTCTGTCACCTGCGCATGACGGGCACCCTGCTCTACGACCCGCTCGGCGATCCGGCCCACACCCGGGTGGGGGTCGAGCTCGACGACGGCCACCGGCTGGCCTGGGTGGATCCCCGCCGTTTCGGGACCGGCGAGGTCGCTGTCGGCTCGGCCGCCCTCGCCGCCCGGCTGGCCCGCCTCGGCGTTGAGCCGCTGGAGCCCGGGTTCACCCCGACGGCCATGCGGTCGCTGGCCCGTGGCTCGCGGACACCGATCAAGGCCTTCCTGCTCGACCAGCACCGGATCGCCGGGGTGGGGAACATCTACGCCGACGAGGCGCTGCACCGGGCCGGAATCCACCCGCTGCGCCCGGCGGGGCGGGTGACCCTCCCGGGGTGGTCGGCCCTGTGCGCGGGCGTGCGGGCGGCGCTCACCGAGGGGATCGAGGCGGGCGGGGCGACGATCGACGACTTCCGCCATCTCGACGGGGCGCGCGGGGCCTATCAGGATGCCTTCCGGGTGCACCGCCGAGCGGGCGAGCCGTGCCCCGAGTGCGGCACGCCGGTCCGCAAGCTCGTCGCCGCCGGGCGGGGGACCTATGTGTGCGAGCGCTGCCAGCCGCGCCCGCGGCGACGCGGCGCGCGCGCTGAGGGGCCGGCGAGCGCGGGAAAGCCCCAGCCGCGCCCGCGGGCGACCCGCCGCGCGCGCTGAGGGGCGACGGCGCGCTGGACGGCCGGCGCGCGCCGATCGCCCCGGCCCGTCTCCCGCCCTCAGGCGGCCAGGAGCTCGGCCAGCGCCCCGCTGCGGTCGGCGGCCAGCAGCTCGCGGAAGCCGCCGACCAGCTCGCCGTCGACGAGGATCTGGGGGAAGGTCATCATCCCCGTCCGCCCGGCCAGCTCCGCGCGCCCGTCTGCGTCACGCGCCAGACTGATCTCCTCGTAACCGATGCCCCGCGCGGCCAGCAGCGCCTTCGCGTTGCGGCAGAACGGACACGGGTCAGTCGAGTACATGATCATCGATGCCATGACTCCTACGGTAGCTACTCCCTCCACCCGGTCGCGATGCCTGCGCCGCTGAGGACCGAGGCCATCGTGCTGCGCTCCATCCGCTATGGCGAGGCCGACCGGGTGCTTCACCTCTACACCCCGGGCCACGGACGCCTGGGCGCGATCGCCAAGGGCGTGCGCCGGACGCGGACGCGGTTCGGGGGGCGTCTGGAGCCCTTCTTCCGCCTGCGGATCATGCTCCACGAGGGCCGTTCGGAGCTGCGCACGGTCACCGGCGCCGAGACGCTCGCCGGCCACGCCCGGCTGCGCGAGGACGCGGGTGCCCTCGACGCGGCGGCGCGGTGCTGCGATGCGGTCAATCGGCTGTTCGAGGCGGGGGATCCCCATCCCGGCGTCTACCACCTCCTGGCCAACGAGCTCGCCCTGCTCGACGCCGACCCGGGCGCGGCGACGACGGCCAACCAGCTCGCCTTCCGGCTCAAGCTGCTGCTTGCCGCCGGCCTGGCGCCCCAGCTCCAGGCCTGCGCCACATGCGGGGAGCCCGAGCACCTGGAGGCCTTCTCCCCGGCGGCGGGCGGGGTGGTGTGCGGGGCCTGCCAGACCGGCGGCTTCGCGCTGGGGGCCGACGCCTACGCCTTCATGGTCGCAGCGCTCGGCGCTCCCCTGGCGGAGGCTCCGGCCGCCGGGGCCCGGGCCCTGCGCCAGGCCGAGCGGGCCGTGGTCGAGCTGGCCGCCCACCACGCCCACGTGCGGCTGCGACCCGCGGGGGTCGGGTAGGGGTTCGGTCGGGCTGGGTCGCGCGGCTGGGCGAAGGTGCGTGTGCGCACGGCTGGGTGGGGCGCGACGCGGGGCGGGGCGCCGGGTCGGGAGCACGCAGAACTCGACACTCCAGGGCGGGAGGCCTCAGCGTGTCGAATTGTGCCCCGCATAGGACGCAGAACTCGACACGGACCCTGGGCGGCGGCTTGGGTGTCGAGTTATGCCCGCCCGGCGCCCGGCGCCCGGCGCCCGGCACAGCAGCACCCGCCGTTCAGCCCAGCGCGCACACGGCCAGCGACCCCGCGTCGCGCAGCGCCTTCTCCGAGGCGCCGGGAAGCTCGGCCAGAGCCCGATACTGCGCCCCCACCGGGTCGATGCCCACCCCCTCGGCGTCCGCCGGGTCGAGCCGCTCGATCAGCGCCTTGGTCGCCAGCACAGCGCCGTCGCGGGCGGACTGCTCCACCCGGGCGCACTCGTTGACCTCGTCGCCCAGCGCGGTGACCTCCAGCCGGTTGCCGGTCGAGAGCTGGCCCATGTAGAGCGTCGCGCCCCAGTGCAGACCGACGTTGAGGGTCAGCTCGCCAGGTTTGATGCCCGGGACGTCGTCACCCAGCCGGCGGACGGCGGCGGCCATGCCTCGCGCGGCCGATATCGCCGCTGCGGCGGCGGCCGAGGGGCCGCCGAGGTCCTCGGCCAGGAAGAAGGCGGTGACCCCGTCACCGGCGTGCTTGCCCACGATTCCCCCGCCCGCGCCGACCTCGGCGTCCATCACCGTGGTCACCTCGCGGATGAGCTGGAAGTAGGCGGCGCTGGGCAGATGGCGCGACAGCGAGCCCGACGCCTGCAGGTCGGCGAAGAGCAGGGCGGCTTCGCGTCGGCCGGGCTCCACCAGCCGGGCCATGCGCTGGAACATGGCCGGGTCCCCCCGGGCCACCATGGCCAGCAGCGACGCGGGGAGGGCCGAGCCGTAGATGTAGATTGTCCCGACCTGCCGTCCGGCGCTGGTCCGCGCCCGGGCGCCGAAGTAGCGGATGTGGCCCAGCTCGAGCTCGGAGCCGCGCGAGTCGATCTTGCTCGTCCACACCGGCCAGCCGCGGGCCGTCGCCGCCCGCACCAGCCCGGCGTGCTCGGGGGGGACCATGGCGGCGATCGTCTCGCGTCCGCCCGGGGTGTCGTCGAGCATGAAGCCGACGTTCTCCTCCAGCCAGCGCGTCTGGACCCCCGGGGGCACCGCCCGCTGCCACGCCGGGCGGTAGCGCGCGGCGACCAGGTGCGAGCCCACGCCGAGCGCCTCGTCGTCGCTCTCACCCAGCATGGCCTTCAACTGGGTCGAGCACCACCGCAGGCGCCACTCCGGGTCGACGAGCTCGGCGGCCCAGGCGGTCGACTCCAGCCCGGCGGCGATCCTGTCCAGCGGGGGCTCCAGGGCGGACTGCTCAGCGGTCGGGGTCTGAGCCGGCCGGGCCATGGCCCGCAGTCTGCCAGCCGGCCGGGAGAAGTTGGCGCACGCCCGCCCAACGATCCGCCCGCCCTGGCAGAATCGGGTCAGTGAGCGTGCTCGCCGCCCCGACCCGCACCGACTTCGCCGCCCGGGTCCGCGAGCGCGAGGCGGCCTGGCTCTCGCCCCTGGCCACGCCCTCCTATCCCGCCCGACGCCGGCGAGAAGAGCCCGACTGCTCGCTGCGCACGCCCTTCCAGCGCGACCGCGACCGCATCGTCCACGCCAAGGCCTTCCGCCGCCTCAAGCACAAGACCCAGGTCTTCGTCGCTCCCGAGGGCGATCACTACCGCACACGGTTGACCCACACGCTCGAGGTCACCCAGATCTCGCGCACGGTGGCCCGCGCCCTGGAGCTCAACGAGGATCTGGTCGAGGCCATCGGCCTCGGCCACGACCTCGGCCACCCCCCCTTCGGCCACATAGGGGAGGCCGTGCTCGATCGCTGCCTGACCGAGCGCTTCCCCGACCACGGCGGCTTCCGGCACTGGGAGCACTCGCTGCGCGTCGTCGACCTGCTCGAGGCCAACGGCGCGGCGGATGTCCCCGGCGTCGCCGTGGACCCGGCGAACCCCCCTCGGGGCCTCAACCTCAGCGACCCCGTCCGCGACGGCATCGCCCACCACTCGGGCCGGGCCGAGCCCCCGGCCACGCTCGAAGGGGCCATCGTGCGCCTCGTCGACCGCGTCGCCTACCTGAACCACGACATCGACGACGCGCTGCGCGCCGGCATCATCGCCCCCAAGGACCTGCCCGCCCGTGAGCTCGGGATCCTGGGCCAGAGCGGGCCCCAGCGCATCGACACCCTGGTCCACGACCTCGTCGAGCAGTCCCACCAGGGCGCGGCGATCGTCCAGGGCGAGGCGGTCGGCGCGGCCATGGACCGGCTGCGCGACTTCATGTTCGAGCGCGTCTACATGGGTCCGACCGCCCGCGCCGAGCACGCGCGGATCGAGACGGTGGTCAGCACCCTGTTCGAGCACTTCTGCCAGCACCCCAAGGAACTCCCCACCGGGGCCGTGGCCCAGGCGCCGCTGGCCCAGCGGGTGACCGACTACCTGGCCGGCATGACCGACCGCTTCTGCGTCCGCGCCTTCGAGCACCTCGCCGTCCCGCGCTCATTCGCGCGGTGAGCCACCCGGACTCCGCGGCGGCGCCCTGATGCCCCGCTACGCCGACGACGCCAAGGAGCAGGTGCGCGATGTCGTCGACTTCGAGCGGCTGGTGGGCGCCCACACCGATCTGCGCCGCGCCGGGGTCAACCGGCTCACCGGGCTGTGTCCGTTTCACGACGAGCGCACGCCGTCGTTCGGGATCGACCCCCAGAAGAAGGTCTTCTACTGCTTCGGCTGCGGGGCGGCCGGCGACGTCTTCGAGTTCGCGATGCGCACGGAGGGAGTCGGGTTCGTCGAGGCGCTGGAGACGCTGGCCGAGCGCGCCGGCATCACCCTCGAGCGCCAGGACGAGGATCCGGCCGCCGCCGCCCGCCGTCGGGAGCGCGAGCGGCTGATGGAGCTGCTGGCTCGGGCCAGCGCCTACTACCAGCGGGCCCTGTGGGAATCGGAGGAGGGAAAGAAGGGGCGCGACCACCTCGCCGGGCGGGGCCTGGAGGAGGCGGTCGCCCGCCGCTTCGGGGTCGGGTACGCCCCCTCGGCCTGGGACACGATCACCGTGGCCTCCCAACGCGCCGGCTTCAGCCCGGCCGAGATCCACGCCTCCGGACTGGGGCAGCACCCGCGCGAGGGGGCCGGGCTCTACGACCGCTTCCGGCGCCGGTTGATGTTCCCCCTGGCTGACGCCCGCGGGCGGGTGATCGGCTTCGGCGCTCGGGCGCTGGGTGCCGACCAGCAGCCCAAGTACCTGAACTCCCCCGAGGGGCCGGTCTACCACAAGGGCCGCCAGCTCTTCGGCCTGCACCTGGCCCGGCCGGCCGCGGCGCAGACGGCCAGCGTCGTGCTGGCCGAGGGCTACACCGACGTGCTCGCCCTCCACCAGGCGGGCATCGAGCACGCGGTGGCGGCCATGGGCACCGCCCTGACCGAGGACCAGGTGGCCGAGCTGGCCCGCATGGTCGGGTCGGGGACGCTGCGCCTCTGCCTCGATGCCGACGCCGCGGGCCAGCAGGCCATGCTGCGCTCGGCGGCCCTGGCCGCCCGCCGGCGGCTGGCCGTCGAGGTGGTCCCGCTGCCCCCGGGCAGCGACCCGGCCGACCTTGTCGAGGCCGAGGGCGCCGAGGCGATGCGCGAGCGGCTGGCCGGTGCCATGCCCTTCGCCCGCTTCCGGGTCGAGCGCTCGCTCGATGAGGCCGAGCTGGGCACCGCGGCTGGTCGCGATCGCGCCCTGGCCGAGATCGCGCCGGTGCTCGGGGCGCTGGCCCGCGGGGCGCTGCGCGAGGAGCTGGTGCGCACGGTGGCCGATCGCCTGGCCGTGAGCCCGGAGCTCGCGGCGTCGGCCGTGGCCCGGGCGGGGGCGCTGGGGGTGCCGACCGGTGCCGGGCGCTCGGGGCCGGCGGCCGGGATCCGACCGGGCGCCGGCGAGCGCAGGGACGGCGCCGGCCCGGGGGCGACGCCCGGCGGTGATCCCGGGCCCGAGGCGGGATCCCGGGAGGCTGGGCGGCGGTCCGAGGACGGCGGACGGGGTGGTCGGGCCGGCGCTGGCGGCCGGGCTGGAGCTGGTGGCCGGGCTGGAGCCGGTGGCAGCGCCGGGCGCGGGGCGGGATTTGCCGCCCTCGAGCGTCGCGCGGAGACCGAGAGGGCCTTCCTGGCCTACTGCATCGCTCTCCCCGAAGCGGGTCGCGACGCGCTGTCCCGGGTCCGGCTCGACCAGCACTTCGACAGCCCGCTGGCCCGCCGCGCGGCGGCGCACCTGGCCGACCATCTGACCACGCCGCTGGCCGACCTACCCGACGAGGATGCCGACCTGGCCCGGCTGATGGCCGAGCTGGTCGTCCGCGCCGGCGACGAGGGCATCACCGAGGCCGGCCTCGACGTCGAGCTGCTCCAGCTCGAGCGTGCTCGGCTAGAGCGCGAGATCGCCGCTGCTCAGCGCACCGGCAAGCTCGTCGGCGAGCTGGCCGCGCGGCGGTCGAAGCTGCGCGACGAGCTCGACCGGGCCGTGGATCGGGCCATGCGGGCCGGGGACGGGTAGGCGCGGGGGTTCGTCGAGGCGCGCGACCCGCCGGCGCGTTCGTCCGAGAGCAAGTGTCCCCTCGCAACGCCATGTAGATAGACAGCGCGGTCATCGTGGCGTCCGACGATGGTCTGGTTGCTCGCGATCGCGAGCGAGGTGAAGCGGCCGCAGCGGAGATCAGGGCAGCTCACCAAATTTCGTAGCGACAGTCAGCGCCAGAAGCCGAGCAAGGTCAGGCAGACCGAGGCCTCGGCGAGGACGACTGTGGCGCCGAGTGTGTCGCCGGTGCGTCCCCCGATGACCCGAGTCGACCAGAGGCTGACGGCTGCGCAGGTGATCGCGGCGGATGCGAGAGCGACTCCGCCGGGTAACGGCGCGCAAAGCGAGAGGACTCCGGCGAGCGTGATCGAGCTCGCCACCAGCAGGCCGGCTGTGGTTGGATGAAACGTGGCGCCTAGTCCGTCCGTGCGAGCGGGTCTGATTGCGCGGGCGTGGACGAGGGCGAGACACCGTCCGATTGCTGCTGCGGCCACGAGGCTCCGAAGGCCGTCGAGTCTCGTGAGAGGCGCGAGCGCAGCGACCATGAGCAGGCTCCAGGCGATCAACGCGAGCGTTCCAAAAACGCCGATTCGCGGATCTCGCATGACCGCGAGTCGCCGCTCGCGGTCGCCCCGGACGCCGAGTGCGTCTGCCGAGTCTGCGAGCCCGTCGTGATGTAGCGCGCCGGTCACGGCGACTAGGAGGGTCACTCCGAGGATCGAGGCGGCGGTGCCGCCGAGCGCGCCGAGCGTCAGCGTGCGGAGGCCGCCGGCGAGGCCGCCGACGAGCGCGCCGACGACCGGGAACCAGGCCGCGGCGGCGCCAGGGTGCGCTAGGTCGTGATCGATCCGGCCCGCGGGGAGGACGGTGAGGAACGCGAGCGCGCTGCGGGCGTCACTCAGCCCGGGCAATGCCGGATTCCTTGAAGGTGGCCATCTCGCGGTGCAGCGCGCCCGCGGCCTCGATGATTGGGAGTGCGAGGAGACCGCCGGATGCCTCTCCGAGGCGCAGCCGTAGGTCGAGCAGGGGTTCGAGGCCAAGCTCGGCGAGGACGAGTCCGTGGCCGGGTTCGGCGGAGCGATGGCTAGCGAGGAGCCCCTCGGCCACGGTCGGGTCCACGCGGACTGCGGCGAGGGCGGCGGCACCGACGGCGTAGCCGTCGAGGACCACGGGCAGGCCGAGGCGTACCGCCTCGGCCGTGGCGCCGGCCAGCCCGGCGAGCTCGAGCCCGCCGACGGCGATCAGCGCGTCGCGTGGGTCAAGTGGGGAGCCGTGCCGCTCGACTGTCTGCGCGACCACAGCGCGCTTGCGGTCGAGGCCTGTGGCGTCGATGCCCGCTCCCCGCCCGACCGTGACTGCCGGCGGCGCGCCCGTGAGAACGCAGACAAGGGCTGCGGTAGTGGCGGTATTGCCCATTCCGATCTCGCCGAGAACGAGGCAGTCGATGCCATCCTGTGCCAGCTCCCTCGCCAGCGCCGCGCCCGTTGCGAGCGCGGCGTCGAGGTCTGTTTCGCTCATTGCCGGGCCGTCGAGCATGTCGGCGGTGCCGGCTCGTACCTTGACCGCGCGAACTCCGGGCGGCGTATCGGCCGCGAGCCCGACGTCTGCCACCACGAGCCGGTGGCCGCCCTTGCGGGCGAGAACCCCGACGGCGGTCTCTCCGCGCGCGGCGGCGGCGGTGACCTGGGCCGAGACGTCGGCGCCGTAGAGGCTGGTGCCGCGGGCGACGTGACCGTGGTCAGCCGCCAGGACGAGGACCCCTGCCCGCAGGCGGGTGGGCGGAGGGTCGCCCGTGATCGTCGCCCACCGTTCGATCAGGGCTTCCAGCGCTCCGAGACTGCCCGACGGTTTGACGAGCTGGTCGAGCCGGTCCCGGGCGGCGATCGCCGCGGCGCGTTCGATAGGTGGGCGCCCCTCGGGCCGTGGGGCTGTCGGCGGCTCTTCGGCGGTCCACCGATCCTCCATGACGACAGCGTCGAGCGGCGTGCGCGCGGCCCAGCCGGCTGTCTCCAAACCAGGGCGCACGGGCCGCTCGTCGGGCCAGCCGAGGCAGAGGTAAGCGATCGGCTCGACTCGCTCGGGAATGCCGAGAAGGGCGCGTAGATCCGGCGGCCGGTAGAAGCTGACCCAACCGACGCCGAGTCCTTCGGCCCGCGCGGCGAGCCATAGGTTCTCGACCGCGCATGCGGTGCTGTACACGTCGGTGTCCGGGATCGTCCCGCGCCCGAGGACCTCGACACTGGGATCGCCTGGATCGCAGCACACACAGAGCCCGAGCGGGGCCTCGACGATCCCCTCGATCTTCTGATCGAGGAACTGCCGGGCGCGTTCGTCGAAGCGATCGGCCTGGCGCAGCCGCTCGCGCTGAGCGAGGCCGCGGATCGCCGCGCGGGTGGCGAGGTCGCGCACGATGATGATCCGCCAGGGCTGCATCAGGCCGACCGACGGCGCGCGGTGTGCGGCTTGGAGCACACGGCTGAGGATGTCCTCGGGCACGTCGTCGGGGCGGAAGCGGCGGATGTCGCGGCGTTCGGCGATCACCCGGTGCACTGCGGCGCGCTCGGGTTCGGCGAACCGCCATCCGGTCGGATCGGCAGCGCGTTCGGCTGCGCGAGACGGGTCGAAGCCGACCCGAGTCGGCGGCCGGGTCAGCCGGTCGTTGACAGACACGCGGCGAAGCCTAGACGGACGATCCCTAACGGCGCGCCAAGGGGATAGAGTGCGACGATCAGCGCGGCGGCGCGAGGAACCCGGTGAGAGTCCGGGACGGTCGCGCCACTGTTACCGGGCCAGCCGTGCTCGGAAGTCAGGAACTCGTCCGCCGCGAGCCCTCGAAGTGCGGGACGCTGGATCCCGAGGAGGTACCCGTGCGAAGCGCAGACGCCGACCAATCCGCTCAAGCGGGAGCATGAGGCGGCTGTTCCTGGTGCGGCACGCCGACACCGCCGCAACGCGTGCCGCCGCGTTCCCGGCCGACGAGTCCATCGACGAGCGGGGCCGTGCGGGCGCCGCCGAGCTGGCGCTCGCGCTTCCGGCTGGGTGCGACGTTCTCTCGAGTCCACCGCTGCGCTGTCGCCAGACAGCGGATGCCGCAGGTATTCGGGCCCGGGCCGAAGCGGTCCTCGCCGAGTGTGACTTCGGCCGGTGGTCTGGCCGCTCGCTCGCCGATATACACGAGCGTGATCCCGAAGGTGCGCGCGATTGGATGCTCGATCCGGACGCGGCCCCTCACGGCGGCGAGAGTCTCGCGACGTTTGCGCAGCGCGTCGCGCTGTGGCTTGACCGCGAGGTCGTCGCCGACGGCGCGTTAGCGGCGATCACTCACGGGGGCGTGGTCAAGGCGGCCGTGGTGCATGCGCTGGGCGCGCCGCTGCTCGCGTTCTGGCGGATCGAGGTCGCGCCGCTGTCGATCACCGAGCTTCACGGCCGCGACGGCGTGTGGACCCTGGCCCGCGTGAACTGCCCGGTCGGAGCGGCGCGATGAGCGGGGCTGCGCTGTTGGCCGGCTACGCCGCGGATTTTGCGATCGGCGATCCGCGCCGGTGGCATCCGGTGGCCGGGTTCGGCGGTGTCGCGGCGCGCGTAGAGCGCTCGGTGTATGCGCCGAGCCGTGCGCGGGGCGCCTTGTTCGCCGCGGTACTTGTCGCGCTCCCGGCCGCTGCCGCGGAGGCGGCGGCGCGCGTAGCTCGGCGAGGCGGGCCGATCCTGATGGCGCTGACATGGGCCGCGCTTGGCGGCCGCTCGCTCACCCGGGAGGCAAGCAGCATCGGCGCGCTACTGGACACGGGCGACCTCATGGGCGCCCGCGCCGCGCTGCCGGCGCTCGTCGGCCGCGACCCCGAGCAGCTTGATAGCGCCGGCGTCGCGCGCGCCGTTGTTGAGTCTTTGGCTGAGAACACGAGCGACGCGGTCGTCGGTGCGCTGCTGTGGGGCGCACTGGCCGGGCCGGCCGGAGTCGTTGCCTATCGCGCGGTCAACACCCTTGATGCGATGGTCGGCTACCGCGACGAGCGCTACCAGGAGTTCGGGTGGGCCGCCGCCCGGCTCGACGACGCGATGAGTTGGCCCGCGGCGCGCGCGGGGGCGGCGCTCGCGGCCGCGTGCGCGCCGATCGTCGGAGGCTCGTCGATCGCGTCATGGCGTGCGCTCCGGCGCGACGGCGCCGCGCATCCGAGTCCGAACGCGGGACGCATGGAGGCGGCGTTCGCAGGCGCGCTCGGCGTGACGCTGGGTGGTCCGCTCAGCTACGGCGGTCGTGTCGAGCGTCGGGCGCCGCTCGGTGATGGGCGCGCGCCGGCCACCGCGGACATCGCGCGCGCCGGGCGGCTGTCACTCGCAGTCGGCGCCGCTGCGGCGCTTATCTGCGCCGCGGCTCGCGCTGGCCTGGGGCGGACGCGATGAAGGGCGCGGTGCTGGTTTGCGGCACCCATTCCGATGCCGGTAAGTCGGTGCTCAGCGCGGGTATCTGTCGCTGGCTGCACCGCGAGGGGGTGAGCGTCGCGCCGTTCAAGGCCCAGAACATGGCGCTCAACTCGGTTGTGACGCTCGATGGCGCCGAGATCGGCCGTGCCCAGGCGGTCCAGGCGGCCGCGGCGGGGATCGAGCCGCAGGCGGCGATGAACCCGATCCTGATCAAGCCCTCGGGTGCGCGGCACAGTCAGGCGATCGTCATGGGTAAGCCCTACGCCGACACCGACGCGCGTTCGTACGGTGCTCTCAAGCACGAGCTGCGCCCGGTCGTGGCGCGGGCGCTCGCCGATCTGCGCGAGCGCTTCGATGTGGTCGTCTGCGAGGGCGCTGGCAGCCCGGCGGAGATCAACCTGCGCGACAACGATCTGACGAACATGTGGCTCGCGCGTGAGGCCGGGCTGCCGACCGTGATCGTCGCCGACATCGATCGCGGCGGCGTGTTCGCGTCGCTGTTCGGCACGCTCGCGCTGCTCAGCGCGGAGGACCAGGCGCACGTCTGCGGCTTCGTGATCAACAAATTTCGCGGCGACGACACGATCCTCGCGCCCGGGCTCAGCCAGCTCCAGGAGCGGACCGGGCGGCCGACGCTCGGCGTGCTGCCGTTCGTTCAGGACCTGTGGATGGACGTCGAGGACTCCCTCGCGCTCGACGCCAGTCGCCCTGAGCAGCCCGCTGCTGGCGGTGGCGACACGCTCGAGGTCGCGGTGTTACGCCTGCGCTGGATCAGCAACTTCACCGACGCCGACGCGCTCAGCGCCGAGCCTGGGGTGCGGGTTCGGTTCACACGCTCCGCGGCCGACATCGAGCGGGCCGACCTGGTCGTGATCCCGGGGACCAAGGCGACCGTTGAGGACTTGGAGCGGCTGCGGGCCGCCGGTCTTGGCCGAGCCCTCGCCGCCCGCGCGACCGCCGGCGGCCCGATCCTGGGGATCTGCGGCGGCTACCAGATGCTCGGCGAGCGGATCGAGGACGAGGTCGAGTCCCGCCGCGGGACAGTCGAGGGGCTAGGCCTGCTGCCGGTCCGGACGCGCTTTGAAGCCGACAAGGTGTTGCGACGCCGGACCGGTCACTCCGCGCCGATGAACACGGGTGCGTCCGGCTACGAGATCCGCCACGGCCGGGTGGAGGTCACCGGCGGCGCACCGCTGCTGTGCGGTGCTGACGGCGAGCCCGACGGCTGCATCGCCGGCCCGGTGATCGGCACGTCATGGCACGGCGTGCTGGAGGACGACGACTTCCGCCGTGCGCTGCTGGGGCGGGTCGCCGCCGCACGCGGGCGCCGGTTCGTGCCGGGCACGACCCCGTTCTCGGCTGCCCGCGCAACTCGCCTGGATGCGCTAGGCGACCTTGTCTGCGGCCATCTCGACACCGAGCGGGTCACCGCTCTGATCGAGACCGGTGTCCCGACAGACCTACCCACCATCGAGACGGAGGTTCGGCCGTGCTGCGCTTCGTGACCACCGCCGACACCGAGATCCTCGCCACAGCGGCGGCGGTCCGACGGCTCGGCGACGACTTTCCAGAGGTGCGCTGCGCCAACCCTGGCGCCGGCTCTGACCCGGCCGCGCTCGTCGACGAGATCCTGGACGGGGCACGGGTCATCCTCTGCCGCGTATTAGGTGGACGACGCGGCTGGCCGGACGGTCTCGACCTCCTCATCGACGGCTGCCGCCGGCGCGGCGTCGTGCTGCTAGCCCTCGGCGGCGAAGTGGAGCCCGACGCCGAGATGACCGCGTTGTCCACCGCGCCTGCGGGCGCGGTGGCCCAGGCCGGCGAGTACCTACGCCACGGCGACATCGACAACGTGGAGCAGCTGCTGCGGTTCCTCGCCGACACGTTCCTGCTCCAGGGCCACGGCTTCGAGCCCCCGCACGAGGTCGCCGACCTCGGCGTCTACATCCCAGGGAAGGGCGACCTCCCGATCGAAGAGGCCGTGGCAGACCACGATCCCGCTCGCCCGACGATCGGCATCTGCTTCTACCGCTCGCACCGCCTCACGGGCAACACAGCGTTCATCGACACGCTGTGCGAGGAGATCGAGCGGGCCGGCGCCAACGCTCTGGCGGTCTGGAGCTACACGCTGCGCCGCGGCAGCGATGACGGACAGGTGCCGGCGCTCTCCCTCCTCGACGGCCGCGTGGACGCGCTGCTCGTGACGATGCTCGCCACCGGCGGCTCGGGCGCCGGCGACAACAACGCGGCGGCCGGTGAGGGCGTCGGCGAGCAGTGGCAGGAGTGGGACGCGTCGGCCCTCGCCGCCCTCGACGTTCCCGTACTCCAGGCGGTGTGCGCCACCGGCTCGCGCGCTGCGTGGGTTGAGTCCGATTCAGGCCTGTCACCGCTCGACGCAGCCACGCAGGTGGCGATCCCCGAGTTCGACGGCCGCGTGCTTGGCGGGGTGATCTCGTTCAAGGAACGAGACGGCGTCGACTCGCCCGTCGGCGTACCCGTGCCCCGCTACGTAGCCGACCCGGAGCGCTGCGCCCGGGTGGCGCGGCTCGCCCTCCGTCACGCCCGCCTGCGCCACGTCCCGGCGGCCGAGCGCCGCGTCGCGATGCTGCTGACGAGCTTCCCGACCAAGCACGCTCGGATCGGAATGGCGGTCGGACTCGACACGCCGGCGAGTGCCCTGACACTGTTCGACGCGCTCCAGGCCGACGGCATGCGCGTCGATCACGACTTCGCTCACGGCGACGAGCTGATGCACGCGCTGGCGGCCGCCGGCGGCCACGACCCGGAGTTCCTCACCGACGCACAGCTCTCTGCGTCGCCGCTGCGGTTCCCCGTCGCGGACTACCTCGAGTGGTACGCGACGCTGCCCGAGTCACTCCGCGCGTCAATCGAGGAGAAGTGGGGTCCGGCCCCGGGCGAGCAATACCTCGACGGCGATGACTTCGTGATCGCCGGGCTCGAGCTCGGCAACGTCCTCGTCGCGATCCAGCCGCCCCGCGGCTACGGCGAGGATCCCGTCGGGATCTACCACGACCCGGAGCTGGCGCCGACCCATCACTACCTGGCGTGCTACCGCTGGATCGACGCCGTTTGGAGCGCCGACGCGATCGTCCACCTGGGCAAGCACGGCACGCTCGAATGGACGCCCGGGAAGATGCTGGCCCTCTCCGCCGGCTGCGCCCCCGACGCCGCGCTCGGCGACATGCCGCTGATCTACCCGTTCGTCGTCAACGATCCCGGCGAGGGGGTCCAGGCCAAGCGCCGTGCGCACGCCGTGATCGTCGATCACCTCGTGCCGCCGATGATGCGGGCCGACACCTACGACGAGATGGCCGAGCTGGAGGCCCTGCTTGACGAGTACGCGCGGCTGGAGGTCCTCGACCCGCCGAAGCTGCCCGCGCTCGCGTCCCGAATCTGGTCGGCCGTCGAGCGCGCCAACCTCCAATCCGATCTGGCGATCGAGGAGCGCCCCGACGACCTCGGCACGCTCGTCGAGCACATCGACGGCTACCTCTGCGAGGTCAAGGACATCCAGATCAAGGACGGCCTCCACATCCTCGGCAGGGCGCCGACCGGCGAGCAACTGCGCGGCCTCACCTCCGCGATGCTACGGCTCGGATCCGGCGACGTCCCCGGACTGCGGGCCGCCGTAGGGAGAGCGTTCGGCCTCGACGAACCTGGGCTCGTCGCGGGCGCCGGCGACCGTGTCGCGTCGCAACCCGGGACGGTCGCGCTTCTGGAGAGGTTCCCGGGTCCGTCGGCCAGCGCGGGCGATCTGGTTGACCGCCTGGAGCAGGCGCACATGGCCTTGCTCGACGCGCTTGCCGAAGGTGACTGGGACCCGGTCGGGGCCGGTGAGACGTGCGAGCGGGTGCTCGGTCGTTGCGACGACGGCGTCGAGCGCGCGCTTCGGTTCGCCTGCCTGGAGGTCGTGCCGCGGATCAAGCGGACCCCCGAAGAGCTGGCGAGTGTGGTGGCGGCCTTGAATGGCCGCCACATCGCGTCGGGTCCTTCGGGAGCGCCGACCCGGGGGCGCGTCGACGTGCTCCCCACCGGGCGCAACTTCTACTCGGTCGACCCGCGGGCGCTGCCGTCCGAGCTCTCCTGGGACGTCGGCGGCCGGCTCGCCGAAGCGGTGCTCGAGCGTCACCTGAAGGACACCGGCGAGCTGCCGCGGATGATCGGACTCGTGGCGTGGGGCACCGCAGCGATGCGGACACAGGGCGATGATGTCGCCGAGATCCTGGCGCTGCTCGGGGTACGGCCGACCTGGCACCCGGAGTCCAAGCGGGTGACCGGGATCGAGGTGATCCCGCTGGCCGAGCTCCGCCGTCCGCGGATCGACGTCACGGTTCGGATCTCCGGCTTCTTCCGGGACGCCTTCCCGCATCTGGTCCGGCTGCTCGATGATGCGGTCGCTGCCGTCGTCGGACTCGACGAGTCCGACGAGGAGAACTTCGTCGCGGCGCATGCCCGGGCCGATGCGGCGCGTCTAGTGGACGAACTGGGTCACGATGCCGCGTGGCGGCGCGCCACTACCCGGGTGTTCGGCTCCAAGCCCGGCACCTACGGCGCCGGCCTGCTCCAGCTACTCGACGCGCGGGACTGGCGCGGCGACGCCGACCTCGCCGCCGTCTACGAGGCATGGGGCGGATTCGCCTACGGTCGCGGACTCGACGGCGCCCCTGCGCAGGAGACGATGCGCGACTGCTACCGCCGGATCGAGGTCGCGGTCAAGAACGTCGACTCACGCGAGCACGACATCCTCGACTCCGATGACTACTACCAGTACCACGGCGGCATGGTCGCGACCGTGCGTGCGCTGACCGGGAACGACCCGGCCGCGTACCTGGGCGACAGCTCCGACCCCTCGCGCGTGCGCGCGCGGACCTTGACCGAGGAGACCCGTCGCGTGTTCCGCGCACGCGTCGCCAACCCGCGCTGGATCGCCTCGATGATCCGCCACGGATACAAGGGCGCCGCCGAGCTGGCGGCGACCGTCGACTACCTGTTCGGCTACGACGCGACTGCCGGCGTCGCCGAGGACTGGATGTACGAGCAGGTCGCCGAGCGCTACCTGCTCGACGCCGATGTCGCCGAGTTCATGGCCAGCTCCAACCCATGGGCTGGCCGGGGGATCGCCGAGCGTCTGCTGGAAGCGGCCGACCGCGGGATGTGGGACGCCCCGCCCGAGGAGACGCTGACCGCGATTCGCGACCGCTTCCTGGCCCTGGAGGGTGAGCTCGAAGAGGCGCAGGCATGAGTGCGGCGCCGTTTCCGCTGAGCGCGATCGTCGGTCAGGAGCAGCTGATCGAGGCGCTTCTGATCAACGCCGTGGCGCCCGAGGTCGGCGGCGTGCTCGTCCGCGGCCAGCGCGGAACCGCCAAGACGACCGCGGTCCGCGGTCTCGCGCCGCTGCTCCCGCCGGTCGTGACCGACGGTGAGCTTGGCCCGGCGCCGCTGATCGAGCTCCCGCTCGGGGCGACGCTCGACCGGCTCCTTGGTTCGCTCGATCTCGGCCGAGCGCTAGCCGGAGAGCACGCGCTCGAGTCGGGGCTGCTCGTCCGCGCGCACCAGGGAATCCTCTACGTCGACGAGGTCAACCTGCTCGCCGATCACCTCGTCGACGCGCTGCTCGACGCCGCCGCCACCGGGGTAGCCCGGGTCGAGCGCGAAGCGGTGTCGGTCGTCCACGACGCGCAGTTCATGCTCGTCGGGACGATGAACGTCGAGGAGGGCGACTTGCGGCCGCAGTTGCTCGATCGCTTCGGCCTCGGCGTCGACGTGGTGACGCCGGCCGATCCGGCGGAGCGCGCCGAGATCGTGCGCCGCCGGCTGGCGTTCGAAGCCGACCCGGCCGCGTTCCTCGCGCAGTGGGCGGCCGAGGAGTCCGCGCTGGCCCGGCGGATCGCGGCGGCGCGCGAGCGGTTCGATCGCGTCGGGCTGCCCGAGCGCGAGCTGCTGCGGATCACCGGGGCGTGCGCACAGCTCGGCATCGATGGAGTCCGTGGGGACATCGTCACGGCGCGGGCGGCGCGGGCGCTGGCCGCGCTCGAAGGGTCCGACGAGGTCGCCGCGGATCACGTCCGCCGTGCCGCAGCGCTGGCGCTGGCTCACCGGCGACGGCGCGACCCACTCGACGGCCAGGCGCCCGACGAGGAGCAGCTCCAGCGTGCGCTCGATCAGGCACCTCCTGCGGGCGATCGGGAGCCTGCCGGACCGGACGATGATGACGATCCCTCGGGTCCAGACGGCGACCCACCCCGGCCTGGCGACGGACTTGCTCCCGAGCGGGTCGACGCGCCGCTCTCGGCCAGCGTGCCGAGACAGGCGCTTCAGCTGCCGCCACGGGGCCGCGGGCCGCTCGGCCGCCGTGCGCGGAGCATGGGCCGCGATGCAGGCGCGATCGACACGCGTCCCGCGTCGCCCGCGTCCGACGACCTCGCCGTCGTCGCCACGCTCCGCGCGCGTCTGCTCGGCGCCGAGGCCGATCATTTGCGCGAGCACGTCAGGGCGGGCCGCGAGGCCGCCTTCCTCTGCATCGTCGTCGACGCCAGCGGTTCGATGGGCGCGCGTCGTCGTGCCGCGCGGGTCAAGGGGGCGTTGCTGGAGCTGCTTCGCGATGCCTATGCGCGCCGCGATCGGATCGCCGTGATCGCTTTCCGCGACAACGCGGCACACGTCGTAGTCGCGCCCGGTGCACCGCTCGAACGCGCGGCCGCGAGCTTGGCCGAGCTGCCGACCGGCGGGCGCACGCCGCTCGGGGCGGGCCTGCTCACCGCCGAGCAATTGGTGCGTCGCGAGGCGTCGCGTGACCCGCTGCGCCGCTCGATCGCTGTCGTGCTGACCGACGGCCGCGTCGCCGATACCGACGGGTCGATCCAGCGAGCGGCGGCATCGCTCGGGCGGGCGGCCGACTCTGTCGAGGTCATCGACACCGAGGAGGGACGTGTTCGCGTCGGGATGGCGGCCGCGGTAGCCAGCGCAGCCGGAGGCCGGGTTCATGAGCTGGTGGGACAAGCCCAGATTGGAAGGAGAGCAGCGTGAGCGAAGACCTGGCCGATTCCCCGCTGGCCCGGCACACCGCCGACGACGTCGACGTGCCTCACAGGCCGGACGATCGTGGGAGCGCCGAGCCGAAGCGGCGCAAGCCCCGCGACAACCCGCTGACGATCGTCATCACCGGCCACGGCAAGGGCAAGAGCACCTCGGCGTTCGGCATGCTGATGCGGTCGTGGGCACGCGGCTACCGCTGCGGCGTCTTCCAGTTCGTGAAGTCCGGCAAATGGAAGGTCGGCGAGGCGAAGGCCGCCGCCGCGCTCGGCGGAATCGACTGGGAGAAGATGGGCGATGGCTGGTCCTGGCTCTCCAAGGACCTCGATGAGTCCGCCGACCTCGCCCGCGAGGGGTGGGCCGAGGTCAAGCGTGCGATCGCCGCCGAGCGCTACGAGTTCCTGTTGCTGGACGAGATCACCTACCCCATCAAGTGGGGCTGGATCGACACCGACGACGTCGTCGAGACGCTCCGGGACCGCCCCGGCTTTCAGCACGTCGTGATCACCGGCCGCGACGCGACGCCCGAGATGCTGCAGAACGCCGACCTCGTCTCGGAGGTGACGAAGATCAAGCATCCGATGGACGTCGGCATCCGCGCTCAGCAGGGCATCGAATGGTAGAAGTGCTCCTGATCCTCGACGGGGCCACCGACGTGACGCCATCGAGCCTCGAGCTTGCGGATACCCCCAACCTCGACCGGCTGGCTCGTGAGGGCGAGCATGGCGCGCTCGACCTGCTCCCGCCGAGTGTCCCGGTCGGATCGGAGACCGCGATCGCCGCGCTCCTTGGCTGGACGCCCGATGGCCCCGTCGACCGAGCTCGAGTGGAGGCCGCAGCGCGGGGGATCGAGCCGAAGGTGGGCGAGCGCGTCTGGCGAGTCGATATCGCCCGCACGCACCGCCTGCTCGTGCTCGGACCGCCTCCCATGCCGTCGATCGAAGCAACCGAGCCAATCCGTGTCTGGCCCGACGGAGTAGTGCCACCACGTGTGCTCGACTCATCGACGGTCGTGATCGGCGCGCTCGGCGCGGCCACCGGACTCGGAGCGCTGATGGGCGCCCGAGTCGCCGTCCCATCAGGCGCGACCGGCGGACCTGACAGCGACCTCGCTGCCAAGCGCCGCGCCGCCCTCGACGCGATCGCCAATGGCGCGTCCCGCGTGGTCGTTCACGTCGGCGGTCCTGATGAGGCGTCGCATCGGCATGATCGCGCGGCCAAGATCGCCACGATCGAAGCGGCCGACCGGGAGTTGATCGGACCGCTCGCCGACGCGGTCGGCGAGGCTGGCGGCCAGCTACGGGTGTGCCCGGACCATGGCTGTGACCCGGCCACCGGAGAGCACGTTCGCGGGCCGGTTCCGTGTGTCACCTGGCGCGCTTCGGCACCGGTGCCGGCGTGATTCCACGTGTCGTGATCGCTGGAACGAGTTCCGGTGCCGGGAAGACGACGGTCGCGTCGGGGCTGATCGGTGCGCTGCGCGCACGCGGGCTCCGGGTGCAGCCGTTCAAGGTCGGACCCGACTACATCGACCCCAGCTATCACGCACTCGCCGCCGGTCGCCCCGGACGGAACCTCGATGCCTTCCTCAGCGGCCCGGAGCTGATCGCGCCACTCGTTCGGCACGGCGGCGCCGGCGCTGACCTCGCCGTGATCGAGGGGGTCATGGGCATGTTCGATGGGGCCTCGGGGCGTGGCGGGCTAGCGTCGACCGCCCACATCGCAAAGCTGCTTCAGGCGCCGGTGCTGCTCGTAGTCGACGCCTCAGCGATGGCGCGTTCAGCCGCCGCGATCGTCCACGGCTTCGCCACCTTCGATCTCGACGCGACTGTGGCCGGGGTCGTCTTCAACCGAGTCGGCTCCGATACGCACGCCGAGCTCCTGCGGGAGGCGATGGAGCCGCTCGGAATCCCAGTGGTCGGGGTCTTGCGTCGCGACGAGCGCGTCGTCGCGCCGGAACGACACCTCGGGCTCGTACCTGCCGTCGAGCGCCAGCCGCGCGCTGCCACGGCGCTGGCTGCGCTCGCCGAGGTGGCCGCGAGCTCGGTCGATCTGGAGGCGGTCGAACGGATCGCGCGGGCGGCGCCGGCGCTTCCCGGCCCGGCCTGGGACCCGGCCGACGTGGAGCCGGCGCCCGCGCGGGTTGCCATCGCCCGTGGGCCGGCGTTCTCGTTTCACTACGAGGAGAACCTCGAGCTGCTGAGCGCCGCCGGCGCCGAGCTGGCGTCGTTCGATCCGACCGTCGACGAGTCGTTACCGCCGGAGGCCGGCGCGCTGATCCTGGCCGGCGGCTTCCCGGAGGTCTTCGGCACTGAGCTCGCCGCGAACGCCTCGCTTCGCGCCGAGGTCCGCGCGTTCGCCGCGTCCGGCCGGCCGGTCCTGGCCGAGTGCGGCGGGCTCCTCTACCTCCTTGATGCCCTCGACGAGCACCCAATGTGCGGCGTGCTGCCGGGGCACGGCCGGATGGCCGGGCGGCTGACGCTTGGGTACCGCGAGGCGGTGACCGCCACCTCAACTCCGTGGCTCCGGCGGGGCGCCCGGGTGCGCGGCCACGAGTTCCACTACTCCACGGTCGAGGCGCCCGATGCCCCCGAGCCCGCGTGGCAGCTGTCGGCCCGGGGAGCGACGCGGTCGGAGGGTTTCGTTGCTGGCGCTGTCCAGGCGAGCTACCTCCACGTCCACTGGGCCGCCCACCCGGAAATCGCGGCCGGCTTCACGCGCGCGGCGGCGGCAGCCGGATGAGCCTCACCCTCGTCATCGGCGGAACCCGCTCGGGCAAGAGCGCCCACGCCGAACGGCTAGCGCTCGCCGCGGGCGCGTCCGTCCGCTACATCGCCACCGCGGACGCGTCCGACGAGTCCATGCGCGAGCGGATCGACGCCCACGTCGAGCGGCGCCCGGCGTCGTGGGAGACGGTCGTCGCGGGCGACGACCTGGCCGGCACGCTCGCAGCCGAGGGCGTCTCCCTCGTTGACGGGCTCGGGACCTGGATCGCGGGCGTCCTGCACCGGGGCGGTGACGTGCGCGCAGAGACCGAGCGCTTGGTTACGGCTGTCCCAGGCGCCGAGATCATCGTCGTCGCCGAGGAGGCCGGGCAGGGGATGCTGCCGCTCGACCCCCTCTCCCGCACCTGGCTTGACCTCCTCGGCGAGTCGGTCCAGCGCCTGTCTGCCGTCGCCGACCAGGTCGACCTGGTGGTCGCCGGTCGCGTGATCACACTCGGCTCTCGCCGACCATCGACTCTCGAGCTACGCTGGCATGGCGACCGCGCGGTACGACCCGGGGATGTCGATCACGCCGTCAACGTTCTCGCCGGTGGCCCTCCGGCGTGGCTGCGCGCCGAACTCACGCAAGCTCTCGACAGCAGCGCAATCCACTATCCCGACGAGCGCGAAGCCACGGTCGCGACGGCGCGGCTGCACGCCCGCGAGCCGGACGAGATCGTCCCCACCAACGGCGCCGCCGAAGCGCTCTGGCTGCTCGGCGCAGCGCTGCGCCCGCGCCTAGCGGTCTGTATCCATCCAGGCTTCACCGAGGCCGAAGCGGCCCTGCGCGCTCACGGCGTGACCGTCGCCCGTGTGCAGCGTGATCCCGAGGCCGGGTTCGCGCTCGACCCCGCCGCCGTTCCCGAGGCAGCCGATCTGGTGATCGTCGGCAACCCGGCGTCGCCCAGCGGCACGCTTGACCGGGCCTCAGCGGTTCTGGCGCTCCGGCGCCCACGGCGCACCGTCGTGGTCGACGAAGCGTTCATGGGCATGCTGCCCGGGGAACCGTGCTCGCTTGCAACCGAGCGACTCGACGACGTCGTCGTGATCCGCAGCCTGACCAAGCTCCTCTCGATCCCAGGCCTCCGGGCGGGGTACGCGATCGCCTCCGCGGCCATCGCCGGACGGCTGCGCGATGTGCGCCCTCCGTGGTCGGCCAACGCGCTGGCGCTCGCCGCGCTCGTCGCCGCGGCGTCTCACCCGGACGAGCTCGCCGCCCTCGCCGTCAGAGCTGACGCGGAGCGCTCCGATCTGGAGCAGCGCCTGCAAGCGATCACCGGCGTACGGACGTGGCCGTCGTCGACGAACTTCTGCCTCGTCGAGGTTCCCGATGGGCCCGGCGTGGTTGCCGCACTGCGCGCGCAGCGGATCGCCGTCCGCGCGGCGGGGTCGTTCCCCGGGCTGGGGCCAGGCCATCTGCGGATCACGGCGCGCGACCCCGGCTGCAACGAGCGGCTGGCGGCGGCGATCGCGGCGGCGCTGGCATGAATCCCGCGCGAGTCGTCGTCGTCGGGATCGGAGCCGACGGCTGGGCCGGCCTCGGCGAGGCCGCCCGCGGCGCGATCCTCGGTGCCGACGAGGTCGTGGGCTCCCGGCGCCAGCTGGAGCTGCTGCCAGATGGCGGACCGCCGACGCGGCCCTGGCCATCGCCGATCGATTCGCTCCTCGACGAGCTTGCCAGCGCCCACAATGGACGCGTCTGCGTGCTCGCCAGCGGCGATCCGATGCTCCACGGGATCGGGGCGACGCTCGCCCGCCGGCTGCCGCCCGGAGAGCTTCAGGTCATTCCCCAGACGGCGACGTTCTCGCTCGCCTGCGCACGGCTCGGCTGGCCCGCCGCCGAGGTCGAAGTCGTGAGCAGCGTGGCACGGGCACCGGAGGTGGTGGCCCGAGTGCTCCAGCCCAAGCGTCGCGCAGTCGTCTACGCAACCGGGACCGGCGGCGCCGCCGCCGTCGCCGCGGTGCTCACCTCACACGGCTACGGGCCGAGCCGGTTCGTCGTGCTCGAACAGCTCGGCGGCGCCGATGAGCAACTGATCGAGTCGACCGCCGCCGGCTGGGGCGATCGCCCAGCCGATCCGCTGCACGCGATCGCCATCGAGTGCGTCCCGGCGCCCGAGGCGCCGGTTCATCCGCTCGTGCCGGGCCTGCCTGACAGCGCCTACGACACCGACGGTCAGCTGACCAAGCGTCACCTCCGCGCGTCTACGCTGGCAGCACTCGCGCCCACTCCCGACGCGCTCCTCTGGGACATCGGGGCCGGCAGCGGGTCGGTGGCAATCGAGTGGCTGCGGGCCGAACGTACGGCGCGGGCGATCGCGGTGGAGAGCTGCAACGACCGTGCCGCTCGGATCGAGCGCAACGCACTTGCACTGGGCGTCCCGCACCTCCAAATCGTCGTCGGGTCGGCGCCTGATGCGCTCGCGGATCTTCCCCAGCCCGATGCGGTGTTCATCGGCGGCGGGCTGACCTCGCCGGGCACCTTGGAGCAGTGCTGGGCCGCGCTCGCGCCAGGCGGTCGCATCGTCGCAAACGCGGTCACGCTCGAGAGCGAGCAGGCGCTCGTCGCCGCCGGTCAGCACTACGGCGGCGAGCTGGTCCGGATCGAGATCGCGCATGCGGAGCCGATCGGCGGCCTCACGGGATGGCGTCCGCAGCGACCTGTCGTCCAGTGGGTCTGCGTCCGGCGGGCGGAGGGATGACTGTCCACTTCATCGGAGCCGGCCCGGGTGCGCCGGACCTGCTGACCCTCCGTGCGCAGCGGTTGATCGCGGGATGCGCGGTCTGCCTGTATGCCGGCGCGCTCGTCCCGCCTGAGATGCTGGAGCATGCCCCTCCGGGAGCCCGGTTGATCGACACCCAGCACCTGGACCTCGATGCGATCGTCGCCGAGTTCTCCGCAGCGCACGAGCGCGGCGAGGACATCGCGCGACTTCAGTCCGGCGACCTGTCGATCTACAGCGCCACTGCCGAGCAAGCCCGGCGACTCGACGCACTCGGGATCCCGTGGGATATGACGCCCGGGGTTCCGGCGTTCGCCGCCGCGGCGGCCACGCTGCGCCGCGAGCTGACCGTGCCTGGTGTGGCTCAGACGGTGATCCTCAGCCGCTACGCCAAGCGCGCCTCTGCCCTGCCGGCGGGCGAAGAGCTCGCCTCTCTCGCCGCCCACGGCGCCACGCTGGTCATCCACCTCGGCGTGCAGGCGATCGGCGAGATCGTCACAACCCTGATCGAGCACTACGGCGCCGAGTGCCCAGCCGCCGTCGTCGCCCGGGCGAGCCTGCCCGACGAGCTCGCCCTCCGCGGCATCCTGGGGACGATCGCCGACGCAGTCCAGGGGGCCGGCGTCCGCCGCACGTCGATGATCATCGTCGGTCCGGCGCTCGCAGCCGAGGGTTTCCGCGACAGCCACCTCTACTCGGTCGCGCGTGCGCGCGAGGCGGACGTCAGTTCCGGCGCAGGAGGTAGCAGTCCATGATCCAGCCCTTGCGCTCACGCGCCTGTGCCCGGACCTGGTCGATCTCCTCCGCCACGTCGGGCAATCGGCCAGAGATCAGGATCTCGTCCTGCGTCCCCAGATAGGCCCCCCAGTAGATCTCGATCCCGGGCTCGGTCACGCTCTTGAACGTGCAACCGGCGTCCAGCATCACGACGACGTCGTCGACGCCATCTGGGAAGCCGTCCGCGAGCCGGCGGCCGGTCGTGATCTGCACCGCACGACCGACCCGGTTGAGCGGGATGCGGTGGCGCGCTGTCAGCGCGTGCACGCTGCTGATCCCGGGCACCACGTCGTAGTGGAGCGCGATCCGCCTGCGCACGAGGATCTCGCCGACCACCGCGATCGTGCTGTCGTAGAGGGACGGATCGCCCCACACGAGGAAGGCCCCACAGCCGTCGTCGGGCAGCTCGCTCTCGATCGCCGCCTCCCACGCGTCGGCCCGGCGCTGGCGCCAGTCCTCGACGGCGGACTCATAACCGGCCGCGTGGCGGTCGCGTTGAGGGTCGGCGATCTCGACGACCCGGTACGGGTGGTCCGGCTCGATGTGGCGCTCGCAGATCTGGCGCCGCAGCGCGACGAGGTCCTCCGCTCCCTTCTCGATCACGAAGACGACATCCGTCTCGTTCAGCGCGGCAATCGCCTGGACGGTGATGTGCTCCGGGTCCCCGGCGCCGATGCCGATGATTCGGAGACGCCTCATCGCGGAGGCCGGCGGTGATTCTCGTGCTGGGCGGGACGGCCGAGGCGCGGGCACTGGCCGGGGCGCTGTGCGCCGAGGGGGTCTCGGTGACGACCTCCCTGGCCGGCCGGGTAGCGCGTCCGCGCCTGCCGGACGGAGAAGTGCGGATCGGCGGCTTCGGCGGGCCCGAGGCGCTCGCTCTCTGGCTTGCTGAGCATGCGACAGCCGCGGTGATCGACGCAACGCACCCGTTCGCGGAGCGCATCTCGGCCTCCGCGGGGCAGGCATGTGCGGCTACCGGCATCCCGCTTCTGCGGCTCGAGCGACCCGGTTGGAGCGAGCGACCCGGCGACCGGTGGATCTGGGTCGACGACCTCGGTCAGGCCGCCGGAGCGCTCGCCCCGCTGGGCGAGCGCATCTTCCTCACCACCGGCCGCCAGGGTCTGACTGCGTTCGCCAACGTGACGGACGTGTGGTTCCTGATTCGCTGCGTCGCTCCACCGGATCCTCCGCTCCCGCCGAGCTCCGCGGTCGTGCTCGACCGCGGGCCGTACACCCTCAGCGGCGAACTGGCTCTCATCGATACCCACCGGATCGAGGTCGTAGTCACGAAAGACAGTGGCGGCCCGCACACCGAGGCCAAACTCGACGCTGCCCGAGAACGCGGCCTTCACGTCGTCATCGTCCGGCGTCCGCCGCGTCCCGACGCGACCGCGGTGGCCAACGTCGCCGAAGCGGTGCGGTGGGCGCGCGCCCACGCTCACCCGGGGTAGCTCCGCGGGGTGTAGACGTGCTGGGTCGCCGCCTGTCCGGCGATGACGCGGGTGGTCGATGAGCCGACGATCAGGAGCGTCCGCATGTCAACGATGTCGATGTCCAGTTGCTCAAGCGTCGTCACCGTGATGGCCTCTTCCTCGCTGCCGACCGCCCGGGCGACGACCACCGGTGTGTCATCACTGCGGTGACCGCGGATCACCCCCATCGCCCGCGTGAGCTGCGCCCGGCGGGTGCGCGAGGCCGGGTTGTAGAGAGCGAGGACGAGGTCGGCGGCGCCCGCCGCATCGAGCCGACGCTCGATCACGTCCCACGGCTTGAGCTGATCGGAGAGCGAGACCACGCAGAAGTCGTGGCCGAGCGGCGCGCCGACCCGCGCGGCGGCGGCCTGCATGGCGGACAGACCAGGCACGACGCTGATCTCGACATCGGTGTGGGGGCCGCCTTCCTCGGCCGCCTCCAGCACGGCGGCGGCCATCGCGAAGATCCCGGGGTCGCCGGACGAGACGACCGCCACCCGCGCGCCCTCCGCCGCGAGCTGGAGGGCATGCCGCGCGCGATCGATCTCGACGCGGTTGTCGCTGGCGTGGCGGTGCTGACCGGCCTGCTCGGGAACGCGCGCCAGGTAGGGGCCATAGCCGACGAGGTGCTCGGCCGCCGAGAGCTCAGCCGCGGCCTCTGGGGTAAGCCACTCGGGGCCCGCCGGACCAAGCCCGACGACAGCCAGCCGCCCTGCGCGCGCCTGCTTCTCTCCCGTCGTCGACTGGTCTGCCCGCGGGCCGGGAACGGTTGCGCTCGGGATCAGGACGAGCGACATGTAGGGCACCTTGCCCTCGACCTCCTCGAGTTGCGCGGAGCGCTCCTCCGCGCTGCTCGCTCGCTCCACGTAGACGCCGCGCCCGGCCACCCCGGCGCTCCGGGCGGCGTCTCGGACCTTCTCGAACGTTCGCCCGAGCTTCAACACGACGGCCGCATCGGTTCCGCGCAGCCGGTCCGCCAGGGCACCTGCTGGGAGCGTCCCGGGCAGGATCGTGAGCACGTCGTCGCGGCGGACGAGGGGCGTGCCGGCCGACGCCGCGGCCGCGCTGAACGAGGTCACGCCCGGGATCACGATCGTCTCGTAGCGCGGCGCCAGCCGGTCGTGGAGGTACATGTAGGAGCCGTAGAGGAATGGATCGCCGGCACAGAGGACCACGACGTCGAGGCCGCGATCGAGGTACTCGGCAACCTCGGCGGCCGCGGCGTCGTAGAACTCGCTGATGGCGGCTTCATAGCCGCCAGGATGATCGGTCTCGCCCGTCGTGACCGGATAGCGCAGCGGCACCTCGATCTGCGACTCGCGCAGATACGGCGCGGCGATCCGCCGGGCGACGCTCTTGCCGTGCTCAGCGCCCGGGTAGGCGATCACATCCGCTGCTTCGATCGCGTTGCGCGCCTTGATCGTCATCAGCTCGGGATCGCCCGGGCCGACCCCGACCCCGAACAGGCGCCCCGGTGTTGGTTGCCTGTCGCTCATTCCGCGGGGCTCGCGAGCGCGTTGACGGCTGCTGCGGCGATCGCGCTGCCGCCGCGCCGGCCGTGGACGACGAGGTATCCGAGCCCGAGCTCCTGCTCGGCGAGCGCGACCTTCGATTCGGCTGCGCCGATGAACCCGACCGGGACGCCGATCACGGCGGCCGGGCGTGGCGCGCCGGCCTCAATCAACGCCAGCAGGTGGAACAGCGCGGTGGGCGCGTTGCCGATGACGACCATCGCTCCAGCGAGCTGTGGGCGCCAGAGTTCGATTGCGGCGGCCGTGCGAGTCGTCTCCAACCGTGCCGCCAGTGTCACGACCTTCGAGTCCGAGAGCGTGCAGACGACCTCGTTGGCGCTCGGCAGCCGCGAGGCCGTGATGCCCGACGCCACCATCCGCGTGTCGCAGAGGATCGGTGCGCCACCGATCAGTGCCGTCTCGGCCGCCGGGCCAAAGCCCGCCGAAGCGTGAACGTCAGCGGCGAGATCGACCATGCCGCAGGCGTGGATCATCCGCACCACGGTCCGCGACAGAATCGGCTCGAGCCCGTCGAGGTCGGCCTCGGCGCGGATCGTCGCAAAAGACCGGCGGTAGATCTCGGCGCCGTCGCGCAGATAGTCCATCGCTCACAGACCCCCGCCGAGCTTCTCCAGCACGGCCGCGGTCGAGGCGACGGCGTGCTCTTGGTCATTCACGCGCAGCAGCGGCCCCGCGGAGGTCGCGGTCACCGCGATCGCTTGCTCGGGGCGCTGCCCGCATCGCCGCTCGCACGCGGTCCAGTGCTCGGGGGGCGCCCCCGCGAGACGAACGGCTGCGCGGCGCGCCGCGGCGGCGCGCACGTCGATGCGAGCCTTCGGGCATCGCCCGAGCCCCGCGCAGGCGCTGAGCCCCGCCCAGCCCGAAGCCTCGTCGAGCACCATCCCCGCCCGCTCCAACGTCCCAGCCACGTCCTCGACGCGGTCGAGGTGGACATCGGTCACTGTCACGGTCCAGCGGGCAGACAACCGAACTTCGGGGGCAACCGCAGCCAGGCACGCAAGCATGTCGGCGTCGAGCTGACCCAGCGGGACGAGCGCTGTGAGGGCAATGAGACCGTCCCGTTGAACGAGCCGACCTGGCGTAAGAATCGGCGCCGGCGCGGCGGCGACATCGTTCTCGAGCAGTTCGGCGCCAAGTCGCCGGGCGACCAGTCGGGGACCGTCGTCGAGTTCGGCGATCCTCCAAGCGCGACTGCCTGCGATCTCGCGCGCGTCGAGGAACGCCCGTGCCGCGTCAAGAGCGGCGTGGGCCGCGCTCCCGGCCTGCACGGGCTCGTGTGTCGGCGAGCCTGCGATCTGAAGGACGAAATTTCCCGCGGGCGCGGCCAGAAGCGTCACGTCAGCAGCCGGAGTAAGTGCCAGTCCGCTGCCATCGTCAACCGCGAACAGGAACCGCCCCGGCAGCGAGGCAAGCTCCGGTGAGTCACACAGACCGGCGTCCAGCGCGGCGACGATCCAATCGGTCTCCGCCACAGCGCACGGATGCCGTCCGGCCGTAGGGCTCGCGATCACGTTGCGCGCGCGATCGTGGGCCACCGACGGCAGCAGACCGGCCGCGAACAGCAGCTCGGTCAGCTCCACCACTGCTTCGGCGCGCAACCCTCGGATCTGGAGATTTGCCCGGGACGTGAGATCGAGGAGACCATTGCCCTGACGGGCGGCCTCGGCCAGCGCGAGCACCTGCTCGGAGCTCAGGCGACCCCCCGGGACTCGGACGCGCGCGAGGGCCCCGTCCTCGGCCTGATGGAGTGCGATCGCCCCGGGACACCGGTCCGGTCCGGAGCGCGTTTTTGTTGAGGAGAGTTGATCGACCATCGGGCTCAGTCCTGCGTCACGGGTTCCTGATTCCTCTTTGCTCGGAAGGGCCCACCGCGCTTCTACCTTGCCGAACCGCCAGATCAAGAGGGCGACCGCCCACACAACGACGAACAGACCCACGACCATGTACCCGGCCTTGTTGAGGTCGAAGTTCGCCATGTAGTCCCCGAACCACCCGTGCAAATGAAGCTTGCTGGACAGCAGCCCGACGACCTCGATGCTCCCGACCAGGAACGCGACCGCAACCGAGAGCGCGGTGATCGTGATGTTGTAATAGACCTTGCGAACCGGGCGGGAGAACGCCCAACCGTAGGCGACGTTCATGAACAGCCCATCCAGGCTGTCGCAAAACATCAACCCGCCTGAGAACAGCAGCGGGAGCGTCAGCACCGCGTACCACGGCAGCCCCTGCGTCGCGGCCGCCGCGGTGCCGGCCAGCAACAGAACCTCGGTCGCGGTGTCGAACCCGATCCCGAACACGACCCCGACGAAGAACAGCTGCCAACTGTGGTTCACCGCGCGGATCAGCCGTCCGAAGAAGCGATTCATCAGCCCCCGCGACTGAAGCTGAGCCTCCAGCTCCTCCTCGTCGTAAGCGCCTCGGCGCATGTCCCGGAACACCCGCAGGATTCCAACGAGCACGAGGACGTTGAGCGCAGCGATCGCGAGCAAGAACGCGGCGGATAGGGCGGTGCCGACCACACCGCCGGCCGTCGCAAACCCGGAGCTAGGCGTGACCACCGCCTTGAACACAGACTTGGCCGCGACCGTGATCCCAACTCCTACGACCATCACCACGCTCGAGTGTCCGAGCGCGAAGAAGAACCCGCTGCCCAGAGGGCGCTTTCCCTCAGCCATCAGCTTCCGAGTCGAGTTGTCGATCGCCGCGATGTGGTCTGCGTCAAACGCGTGCCGCAACCCGAGCGTCCATGCAGTCACGGCGACGCCAAGCCCCACACCCAGGCCCTTGTAGCTCAAATGATGCGGCAGCACCTCAAGCGCGAAGATCCCCCACCCCAAGGCATTGACGCCGACAATCGCCGTCAGCATCCCGCCGATCCGCACGCGCTCAGCCCGGGTAAACGAGTGCCATGCCGACCCGATCCGCGTGGCTGTGGTTGAGATGGTCATCCTCCGTTCGAACCCGGAGGAAGAAGAGCCGGCGCCTCAAGCGCACGAACCGCCCTTCATCCGAGGACTGGATCGTCGACGCAGGGCTAGGCGACCGGGCTAACCCCTGTTCAGGGCATCACCGTTGCGGGACAGCGCCGGAATCTCACCGGACTTCGCTGCGCTCTACGTCACACCAGCTACCGCCGATGCGCCCGCCAGGCTATTCGACGCGCGCTCAGACTGTCAAGACGCCGCGAGGCAGCCCGCGCAGGCGCAATCCGGGAGTCGACGCGCGGGTCGCGTTGCCTCCGCGCCAGACCTGCTTTCCGATCCCGGTGATCGGTAGCGACGCAAATAGCCAGACCCCCTGTGCCGGCAAGGCGGGTCTGTCGCTCGGGCTCGCCACGCACCTGCCTTGCGCGGATTGCGGGACGCTCGCTTCCGCCCAGGAGCAGGCGTCCCGTCAGGACCCTCCGGCACGCTCGCAACGGACGACGAGGAGGAGCGCCGATGCCGTAGCCGCACGCTACTGCTTTCGGCGCAGAGCAATAGCGGCGGCGGAGCAACCCTCGGCTCCCGCTTCGGACGAGCAGCGTAAGCGGGCCGCGCGGCGGCAGGAGCGCGGGCGATGCGTGTGTGCTGCATGGGCAGCGCGGCGGCTCGGGCACAGCCTGCCGGGGCTGCATACGAGTTCGGCACTGCCCGAGTGAGGGCCTCACGAACGCTATGAAACGGTAGTGCAGCGACAGTAATCAACCGCGACCGACAAGCACGCCGCCCGCGGTGCGCTGGACCGTAGCCTGCTCGCCGCGATGGTCGATGGTCGCTCACGACCTCACCGTACGCCAGATCGCCGAACGCGTGGATCGCAGCCCCACGACCGTACGCCACTGGCTGAAGATGCACGGACTGGCGACAAGCCGGCGAGCGCGGCGGCGGGTCGACCCCAACGCGCCAGCTCGGATGCCCGGCGTCTGCCCGACGCACGGCGATGTCGAATTCGTTCGCGAAGCGCCAGGTCGGAGTCATCGCTGCGTCGTCTGCCGCGTCGAGCACGTGTCAGAGGCCCGCCGGCGCCGCAAGCGCCTGCTGGTCGAAGAAGCTGGGGGAGCCTGCGTCCTGTGCGGCTGTTCACGCTGCGTCGCCGCCCTTCACTTCCACCATCTCGATCCGACGGACAAGCGATTTGGCTTCGGCAATCGGGGCCTGGCGCGATCCGTCACGGCGATGAGACAGGAGGCTGAGAAGTGCGTGCTCCTGTGCTCTAATTGCCACGCCGAAGTGGAGCACGGGGTGACCGTCCTCCATCACACCATAATCCGGGGTGGCCGACAGGCAAGGCGACGCACTGTTAATGCGTATCATGTGGGTTCGAATCCCACCCCCGGAGCTGAGCATCCAGGCGTTGTCACCGAGCACGAGGTCACCGAGCAGTAGCGCCCGACGCAGCAGCTCCCCCCGCCGCCGCCTCCACCAGCGCCGCGGCGCGCTCGGCCGGCCGGTGCGCCGCCGCCCACCGAGCCATCTCGCCCGCCCGGGCCGCCAGGCGCGGGTCGCCCAGTGCCTGGCGCACGGCCAGGCGCAACGTCCTCGGTCCGAGCAGCCGCCACGGCAGCCGAACCCCCGCCCCGGACCACGCGGCGCGCGCGGCGTTCTCGTTCATGTCGCCCGCGGCGGGCACCACGACGACCGGGCAGCCGCAGGTCAGCGCGCGGGCCATCGTCCCGTGGCCGCCGTGGCACACCACGAGGTCGCAGCGGGGCATGGTCTGCGCGTAGGACAGCCAGTCGACTAGGCGCACGTTGTCGGCCACGGGCAGCGGCGCGGGCATTGGCCCGCGGTTCAGCGCGGCGATCACCCGCACCGGCTCGCCGGCCAGCCCGGTCACGGCCGCGCGCAGCAGTCGGTGGGTCGGATCCTGCGAAGTCGAGGGGGCGATGAGCACGACGGGCCCCTCGCCCGGCGGCGGCGAGACCGCGGAGGCCGGGGGCTCCCAGCCCAGCGGCCCCACGACGTGCACCGCCTCGGGCCACTCCCGCGGGTACTCGAGCTGGGGCAGGGTGGCGACCAGGGCCAGCCGGCGGCTGATCCCCGCGTGCAGGTGCGCCACCGGCCCCAGCCCCAGGCGCCTACGCGTCTCGTTGAGCTCGGCACGACCGCGCCGGTAGCCGCCCTCGGCCCGCTTGCCCAAGCCGTTGAACACCGCCCGGCCCACCGCCGTCCGGGGCAACCGCGCGCCCAGCGAGTAGGGCGGTGCTCCCGGCGCCTCGGGGGGGAACACGTGGGGCACCAACGTCGCCACCTCGACCCCCTCGGCTTCCGCGGCCAGGGCGGGGGCGAGGGTGAGGATGTCGGCCACGGCGAGGTCGGGGCGCAGCTCGCGCACCAGCGGTCGCATCTGCGCCGCGGCGCGTACCACGGTCTGGTAGGGCCGCAGCGGGCGCTCGCCGGTCGGGAACACGCGGTACTCGGGCGCGGGGGCAAAGGCCATACCGCCGGTCTCGATGGCCTCCTGCCAGCGCATCCAGCTCTGCAGGGTCACCTCATGACCGCGCGCGGCCAGGGCGCGGCCCAGCTCGATCATGGGAAAGGCGTGGCCCGGGTCGCCGAAGGCGCCGAGGAGCAGGCGCAGCGGCCGGTCTGACATCTCCGAGCCCGGCGCCGCCCGGGCGGCGACGTCTCGCGCCCCGCCGTCCCCGCCGGCGCCCGTCCGGGCGCTCAGGCGGCCAGCTCCGCGAGCTGGCGCAGCTGCTCCAGCCGGCCCTGCGCGTCCCACGCCGTCGGGGTCACCCCGAGCGTCCCCACCCCGGCCTCGCGGTAGACCGCCAGGCGCTCGCGGATCCGGTCGGCCGGCCCGACGAGGGCCACCGCATCGATCAGCTCGGTCGGCAACGCGGCGGCGGCCTCCTCCTTCTTGCCCTCCAAATACAGGTCCTGGACCTCCTGGGCGGCCTCTTGAAAGCCATACCGGCAGACCAGGGCGTTGTAGAAGTTGCGCTCGCGCGAACCCATCCCGCCGACGTAGAGCGCGATGAACGGCCGCATCGAGTCGCGTCCCGCATCGAGGTCGTCGGTGATGTTCAGCGACACCGTCGGAGCGACGTCGAAGCCGTCCAGCGAACGCCCCGAGCGCGCCGCGCCCTCCTCCAGCAGGGGCCGGAACTCGGCAACGTGCTCGGGTGAGAACAGGGTGGGGATCCATCCGTCGGCGATCTCCCCGGCGAGCTGGGTGTTCTTCGGCCCGATGGCGGCCAGGTAGACGGGGATGCGCTCCTGCACCGGGGCAATGGTCAGCTTCAGCGCCTTACCCGGGCCGTCGGGCAGCGGAAGCTCGAGCGTCTCGCCGTGGAACTCCAGCCGTTCCCGCGCCAGGGCCTGGCGCACGACGGCGATGTACTCCCGCGTGCGCTGCAGCTGGCGGGCGAAGCGCTGCCCGTGCCAGCCCTCGGCCACCTGGGGCCCCGAGGAGCCGATGCCCAGCAGCATGCGTCCCCCCGAGAGCTGATCCAGCGTGGCCGCGGTCATGGCCGTCATCGCGGGTGAGCGGGCCGGCATCTGGAAGATGGCCGAGCCGAGCTTGATCCGCGAGGTCCCGGCGGCCAACCAGCCCAGCACGGTTGCCGCGTCGGAACCGTAGGCCTCGGCCGCCCACACCGAGTCATAGCCCAGGCGCTCAGCCTCCTGGACGAGGGCGAGCTGGTCCTGGGAGGTGAGCCCCAGGCCCCAGTAGCCGATGTGCAAGCCAAGTTTCATTCTGCAAGACACCTTTCGCCGGGTAGGAGAAACCTTGCCGTCGACGACGGACGTCCGTAGCATCGACGCCCGGCGACGCAGGAGCCGCCACCGGCACCCCGTGCAGGCCGCACCATATGCCAAGACGCCGAGCCTCCACCCACGAGCTGCGCAGCGCCATCGACTGCCTTCCTCGCCCCACGCGCGAGGCGATGCTCGCCGGCGTCGCGGCCAACGACATCATCGTCGGGGCCTACGTGGACCGCCGCGGGGGCATCTGCCCGATGCTCGCCGCCCACCGGCACGGGTCGCGCATCGACTTTCTGCCGTTCTCGCGGGCGTGGGACCGGTTCACCCAGGCCAAGCGTGCGCGCCGGGCCACCCAGCGCGAGTTGCGCGTCCTGACCGCCCACCTCCAGTCCAGCCTGCTGGCCGACGAGGCCGCCGACGTCGACTTCCGCGGGGCGATCGTCGAGCACCGGGCGCTGCGCGCCCGCACCGCCGCCGAGCGGGCGATGCCGGCGCCGCGGCTCGGACGCCGGCCTCGGCGCGCCGACGTCGCCGAGGGCCCGCCCGCGGCGCCGCGGCCCGCGCTCCGGACCGGACCGAGCGACGCCGGCGGGCGCCCGCGCCCCGGCGACGCCAACCGCGCGGCCGAGCTGCGAGACCTCCGGGATCGTGCGGACCTCCCCCGGGCGAACCAGCCCGGCGACCCCAACCGTACGGCCGAGCTGCGAGACCGCCCCGGCTGGAGCTGGCTGCGCCCCTTCGGCCGGGTGGAGGAGCTGGATCGGGCTGTGGCCGCGGCCGCGGTTGCGGTTGCGCAGGGGCCGGGCGGGGGCGACCCGGCCGAGCGCGACCCGGCCGGCCTCGTCTAGCGCCCGCACCGGCGGGGCCGGGTTTCGCTGCCGGCTGCCCGTCAAGCTTTGCCTGATCCCTCCTGCGGGGCCATCACGGGCTCATCCCTCGCGCCGCGCATAATGCATGTGCGGCACATGCGTTACAGTGGCACGCATGGCGAAGATGATCCAGCTGCGCAACGTGCCCGATGACGTCCACCGCATCTTCAAGGTCCGCGCCGCGCAGGCCGGGATGTCTCTCTCGGACTACATCAAGCGCGACCTGGAGGCATCGGCGACCCTTCCCACTTTGGAGGAGATCGACGCCCGCGTGCGGTCGCGGAGCCCGTCGAAGCTGGCGACCGCGGCGGTCCTGTCGACCCTGCGCGATCTCCGCGAAGGCTGATGCCCGTAGTCGACGCCTCGGTCCTGGTCGCGTACCTAACGCGAGGTGAGCATTTCGAGCAGGCGAGGGCCTGCCTGTTGGCGCGGGCCGAGCCGCTTTGGGCCCCGCACCTCGTCGACGCCGAGGTCGGGCACGTCCTGCGCCGCGCGGTCGGTAGGGGCGAGCTCGGCGCCTCGGCAGGGCGGGCGGCCCTCGGCGATCTGTCCGAGCTTCCCCTGATGCGCGCGGGCCACGGTGGGATGCTGGAGCGGGCGTGGGCGCTGCGGCGCAACCTCAGCTTCTACGACGCGCTCTACGTCGCTCTCGCCGAGCGCCTCCACCTGCCGCTGGCCACGCTCGACGCCCGCTTGGCGCGCGCCGCGGGCCGCCGGGCAAGGATCGATCTCATCGCCTGAGCCTCGACCGACAGGTCCCTACATCGCCTCGCCCGGGCGCTGGAAGATCACCTCGGGGATCACGCAGGCGGGGGAGAGGCGCAGGAGCATGCGCACGGTCTCGGCGATGTCCTCGGGACGGATCATCTCCTCAGCAGCCACGCTGCCCTTCACGAAGTCGGTCATCGCCGTGTCGACGAAGGCGGGACACAGCGCGGTGGACTTGACCCCGTCGGCGGCGAGCTCCTTGTTCATGGCCTGGGTGTAGCCGACCACGCCGAACTTGGTGGCCGAGTAGACGGCCAGCCACGCCTGTCCGCTCTTGCCCGCCACCGATGCCGTGTTGACCACCAGGGCGTTGCGGTGCTCGGCGCCGGCCGCCTTGAGCATCTCGACGCAGTCGCGGTAGAACAGCACGATCGACCGCAGGTTGACGTCGAGCTGCATGTCGAGCTTCTTGGTCTGGGTCTCGCCCACGGGTGCGCCGATCCCGACACCGGCGTTGTTGACCAGCACGTCGAGGCGTCCGAAGCGCTCGCGGTGGGCGGCCACCACGCGGGCGATGTCCTCCTCGGAGGCCATGTTCCCGGCCACCACTTCGATCTCCGCGCCGGTCTGCTCGGCCAGCTCGGCGGCGGCCTGCTCGAGCTTCTCGGGACGGCGGGCGGTCACCGTGAGGCCGTGGCCCTCCTGGCCGAGCATGCGGGCGATGGCCAGCCCGATCCCGCTGGAGGCTCCGGTGACGATGGCGGCGCGGTCGGGCACGGGCGGCTCCTGAGATCGGGGTGAAGAGAGAGGAGAACTCTCGGCGTGGACCCGGCGGCGTCAGGCCCGCCGGCGCCGGGCGCGGTATCCAATCACGCCGGACGTCCTGGGTGGCGGACTCAGCGCCAGTGGCTTCTTGCCGGCGGGGGGGAGATCAATCGCCACCCGAGAAATCGGCGTCCGCCCCGAGGGTGGGGGGCGAAGATGGGTTCGACCGAGATGCCGCCGAGGGCCATCTCGCCGACGGTGACGGCCGGGTGGGGGACGCCGGCTCGTCGTAGGTCGACCACGCCGACGGGCTCGTCGACCTCGCGCAGCGCCTCGGCACGTCGATGGTCAGGGCTTGAGGGGGCGGCGGTCGCGGCGCGGGCGGGAGCGATGGCACTGCCGAGAGAGAACCGGCGCCTGGACCTCACCACTGGATACGACGTGTCGCCGGCTGGGAGGTTGGTCACACCGCGGCTTTCAGATGGATCACCGACCAACCTCTCGGAAGTCCGTGGGTTGTTGTCGGCGTGAGGACGCTGCCCCATACTTCGGCTGATGGAAGCGACGGCTCCTGGTCTGGTCCCCCGATCACTGCCGAGCTGGGCTCCGGGGCGCAGCAGGTCGGACACGGTCCTGGTCGACCTGGCCGCGCGCGGGGATCAGCGGGCCTTCGGAGCGCTCTTCGATCGCCACCATCGGGATCTCCTGAGCTTCTGCCGACATCTGCTCGGCAACCGGGAGGATGCCGAAGACGCCCTTCAGCAGACATTCGTGCAGGCCTGGGCGGCGCTGAAGCGGGGCACCATTCCACCGGCGCCTCGCCCGTGGCTGTTCGTGATCGCCCGCAACCTCTGTCTGGACGTGCTGTGCAGCCGCCGTCCCTCGCGCGAGCTGCTCGACGAGGACGCGCGTCTCGCCGGGGTGGCCGAGCAGGCCCAGGTCCGCGATGACCTGCGGTCGCTGCTGCTTGACGTCGAGCGGCTGCCCGAGCGTCAGCGCAGCGCTCTGCTGCTCGGCGAGCTCGGTGGTCTCTCCCACCAGGAGATCGCCGAGGTGCTCGTCTGTCGGCCTGTGCAGGTTCGCGCCCTGGTCTTCCAGGCGCGGGAGGCGTTGATGCATGAGCGGGAGGCCCGCGAGGCCGATTGCGGACAGATCCGCGCGGAGCTGGCCAACCTGCGGGGCGGGGCCCTGCTTCGGGGCCGCCTGCGCCGCCACGTACGGAGATGCGACGGCTGCCGGGCCTTCGGCGCCGAGGTGCGCGCCCAACGGCGTCAGCTCGCCGTGGTGTTGCCGATCGCCTCTAGCGCTGGACTGCGCGAGCACACCCTCGGCGCGGTTTTCGGCGGGACCGCCGGGGGTGCCGGCGGGGCGGTCGGCGGCGGACCGGGCGCCGTGGGAAGTCTGCTCGCCAAGGTGGGGGCGGCCAAGGCGACGCTGGCGATCGGCGCCGCCGTGGGCACCGTTGCCCTGGGGGTCGGCGTCGGGGGGGTGCTGCACCGCGGTCCCGGCACCCAGCGCGGTGAGGGCCTGGCCCGGGTCACCAGGTCGGTTCGCGTCGGCGTTGGCGTCGGCGCCCGCGGTCCCGCGTCGGCGGGTGGCCTACCGGGCACGACGCCCTCCGCGTCGGGACGCTTGCCGACGGCGACACCGGGCCGGGACGGAGACGCTCGGACCCCGGCCACCGGCGGCAGTCCGGGCCGGCCGCAGACCGGGGCCAGCGCCGCGGGCGGTTCCCCGTCTCCCTCCACGGCCGCCGGAGGGCGCGACGTGTACGGTCGCCAGGGCGCGAACTCGCGGTCGAGCTCGGGGACGATCCATCGCTCGGCCGCGCCCAGCCAGGTCCAGCACGCGGCGCGGGGGGGCGGCTCGGAGGCTGGCCGGGGACCGAGCGCCCATCACAGCCCGCCGCGTCGCGCTCAGGCTGGCGGCCCGTCAGCGCCCCCGGCCAGGGCCGACGCCCCGCCGCGGGGCACGGGGACACCGGCGTCGCCGCCCGCGCACGGGCGCGGCCGCTGAGCCGGGCGAGCCGCGCCGCCAGGACCGCGGCGGCACGGCTCTCCCACCGGGCAGCGACCGGCGGACCGGCTAGCGGAGCAGCACCCCGCAGCCCAGGATGTTCTGCCTGGCGTCTTCGATGATCACGCCGTAGGTCACCGCGGGGTTGGCCGCGAAGCTGGTCGACACGGCCTTTGCCGCTGCCCGTCCGGCGGGGTTGGAAACCAGGGCCGGATAGGTGAAGCCCGCCACGCGCGCGTCGGCGGAGGGCGCCGCGCACGGACTCGTGCCGCTCGGGCTCGAGACCAGGGCAAAGGCATAGGAACTGCCCGGCGCGAGGCCGCCGACGTTGACGGTCAGCTTGTCGTTGCGCGGGCCGTCGACGAGCTGGGCGTCGCCGTCCAGACGCCGGGCCACCATGCCGTAGGGCCCGAAGGCGACGGGACGGATCCCGCCCTGGAAGACCTGGGCTTCGGGCACCGGGTGGTGGTGATGACGGCGATGGTGGTGGCGCCGGCAGCTACGGCGGTGGTGCTTGGCCGTGATGTGCCCGCAACGCCGGCGGTAATGGTGACGGGCGAGGGCGGTGGAGGGCAGCGCCGGTCGCCCCCGCGAGACTGAGCCTGTGTTGAAGCATGGGACTCCCTTGGTTGAAGTGCGTTCCTGTCGCGGTACCACGACGCCGCAGGTCGGAGGTTGGTCGGAGCCGCCCCCCGGGGCGCGCGGGAGGGCGCGAGGTGCCGGCGACACGGCTAGGCCCGGTCGGGCTCGACCCGGACGGCGCCGGTCCGCGGGATGGTGCGCCAGTTCGCTCGCGCCCCGACCAGTGCGCTGACCGTCGACTCGATGATTACCAGGTACATGATCTGGCGATAGACGAACTGCTGAAGGGGGAGGGCCCAGAGCGGGCGCAGCGACTCGCCGTCCAGGCGAAAGCCGTACACCGCGATGAGCAACTGCACGGCGTTGAACGCCAGCCACGCGAGGATCACGTGCTGGGCGTTGGTGAAGATCAGCCCGTAGAGGGCGAAGAGGTCGATCAGGGGCGCGGCGATGGGTAGCAGGATCTGGAAGAGGAACATGTAGGGCAGAGCCCGCCGCCCGATGCCGCGCTGGGCCGGATCGCGGCTGAGCATCGCCCCGCGGTGCTTCCAGATGGCCTGCATCGTCCCGAAGGACCACCGGTAGCGCTGGCGCCACAGGCCGTTGAGGGTCGCCGGTGCCTCGGTCCAGGCTCGCGCATCCTGGGCGTAGACCACCCGCCAGCCTCCGCGCCCGATGGACAGGGTCAGGTCGGTGTCCTCGGCCAGGGTGTCGAGGGGCACGCCGCCGACCTGCTCGAGGGCGGTGCGGCGAAACGCGCCGATGGCGCCGGGCACCGTGGGGGTGCACTGCAGCACCTCGTACATGCGACGGTCGAGGTTGAACCCGATCACGTACTCGATGTGCTGCCAGCGGCCCAGCAGCCCCTGGCGATTGCCCACCTTGGTGTTGCCCGAGACGGCGCCGACGGCTGGATCGGCGAGCGGGGCGATCAGCCGCTCGATGGTGTCGGGCTCGAAGATCGTGTCGCCATCGACCATGACGATGATCTCGGCTTCGGTCACATCGATTCCGGTGTTCAGCGCGGCCGCCTTGCCACCGTTGTCCTGGCGCACCAGGTGCATCTCGGGCAGCGACAGGCTCGCCACGATCGCGGCGGTTGAGTCGGTGGAGCCGTCGTCGACGACGATGACCTCCAGCGCCGGGTAGTCGCTCGCCGTCAGTGACCGGACGGTGCGCTCGATCCCCACCGCCTCGTTGTAGGCGGGCACGATGACCGCTACGCCGGGCTGGGAGGCGTGGGGCCGGTAGCGCCGGTGCAGCGTCCGCCGGTGATGGGAGGCCAGGGTCAGCAGGAGCACGGCACGGGCGCCAACCAGCGCACCCACGCTCAGCAGCACGACAGCGAAGACGGCGGTGAGCGCGAAGGCGAGCCTGACCGCGAGGGCGAAGGCTGCGCCGCGGCGGTGCGAGCCGGGAGCGGCCGTGGGCTCAGCGGCTCCTGATGGTAGGCCCGCGAGGCTGGAGACGGTGACGAAGCGAAAGCCACGGCGCCGCAGGTTGGCGATCAGGGGGGCGATCGCGGCGACGGTCTGGCTGCGGTCGCCGCCGCCGTCGTGGAGCATGATGATGCCGCCGGTGCTTCCGGGTGGGCTGGCCCGGGCGATGATCTTGGCGACGCCGGGTCGCTGCCAGTCCTCGGAGTCGAAGTTGGCCAGCACGACGTAGTAGCGCTGTCCGGCGAGCTGGGCCAGGTCAGCCTCCTGTCGTGGCGTGACGGCGTCGGGCGTGGCTGAGTAGGGGGGCCGGAAGAGCCGTGTGTAGTGGCCGGTGATCCCCACCAGGGTGGCCTCGGTCAGGTCCAGCTGCAGGTGACGCTGGTAGGGCGGCACGTTGGAAAGGGCGACGTGGGTGAAGGTGTGGTTGCCGATCTCGTCGCCGTCAGCGATGCTGGCGCGGATCAGCCCGGGGTGGCGGGCGGCCTGGCTGCCGATGACGAAGAACGTCGCCGGGACGCCGAGGCGGCGGAGGGTCGCCGCGATCCTTGGCGTCCACCGTGGGTCCGGACCGTCGTCGAAGGTCAGGGCGATGCGCCGGCCGGCGGGCGGCTGGACGCCGACCAGGCGGCGTCCGTCGGCGACGAGCACCGGCGAGCTCTGGGCCAGCGGCGCGGCTGTCTGCGAAGCCGCTCCCGTCTCCGTGCTGCCGCCTATCGTATGGGTGCTGATCCCCTGGAAGGTAATCAGCGCGGCGATGATCGCCAGCCAGATCGCCAGCATCCGCCAGTGCGCCGGTGGGTTCCACAATCGTCGGCGCCGGCTGGCGTCAAGCGGCCGCGGCGGTGCACCGGCCTCGGCGGATCGTCCTGAGGTCATGGTGGCTACGGGTGCCCGTGGGGCGACTGATGTCCCGGTGCCGTGCCGGAGTGCCCGGGCGCAGTCGTGGTCGGCAGCGTGGTGTGGAACGGCTGGTGGGGAGACGGCGGTGGAGCGGGTGCTCGGTGTCCACCTGAGCTGCCAACCGAGGGCGAGGGCGTTGGCGGGCCGTGCCGCGGTGGCGCTGTGATGGGCAGTGTTGAACGTGCGGGGCGACGGAGTGGTCCCCGGCGCGCCGTCCGGCGGAGCCCCCGACGACTCGACTGGTGGCGCGGCGACGCTGAGCGCACGACTCGTCGGGGCTTGGCGGCCAGAAGCCGGGGTGTGTCGGTGACCGTGGTCGGGGGCGCCACCGCAGCGATCGCTGCAGCGCCGATGCCCGACGCCGCCGACAGCGCGGGCTCGAGGTCGGCACGGGTTGGGCCGGTGAGCCGGGGTATCGCCTTGAGCTTTGGCGGGGCGGTCGCCGGCTCGATGGCACCGGCGAGCGGGACGCCGCTGACCGGGAGCAGCTCTAGCCAGCCGAGGGCGAGGACCAGTAGCCAGAGTAGGAAGATCGTCGTGAGGCCGCGACCCAGCCAACGCAGCGCCCGTGCCCGGCCCCCCGATGGATCGTGAAGCACCGGTGCCCACGTCGCCGCGACGGCGCGACCGCGGACGTCGGTGACGTTCGGACGCGCATCAGGGTGTGAGCCGATCACGTCCGTATGACGAGACTGGGCCCTCGAGGTTGGTGCGAGACGGCGACCAGCCCGACGCGGCGCTAGCGTCCTCGCGGCGCCGGTAGCTCAGATGGTCAGAGCAGCGGACTCATAATCCGTAAGACGCCGGTTCGAGTCCGGCCCGGCGCACTGCGGTTTTGGGACACGCGGCCGTGGTGAGCGCGCGACCGCGTGTTCGCCTCGTCAGTCGAGCCGGTCTGGAATCAGTCTGAGTCCTTCGCCGCCAGCGGCGGTGTGTAGGCGGCGGTCCCAAGTGGCGAATGCGAGGTTCTCGCCCGGTAGCAGAAGCGCGGCGGCGAGGTGGAGGGAGTCAACGCTGCGCAGATTGCGGTCCAAAGCGAGCGCGGCGGCGTGCTCGACGAGCGACTGGTCGACCTCGACAACGCCGAACGCGGGCCACTCCTCCTTGACGGCCTTGGTCGCGCGCGCTCCTACGGCCAGACCCACTGCTCGCACGGTCTCGACGAATCCCGCGCGGCAGATGTACCACGCCTCGGCATCTGCCATCGCGTCCTTGACGACGTCACTGAGTCGGAACTTAATCCGTACGCCGCCGGTTCGAGTCCGGCCCGGCGCACCGGGGTTTCCGGGGGCTAGCGGTGCTATTGCCCTGTGGCGCGGCCGGCCCCGGCCAGCCTACAAGGCGTCGATGAAGGCCTTGAGCCGTGCGTATGACGGTGGGGTTCCCACCCCGGCCGGCGGTACACGCAACAGACGCCCACGGTGCCGGCCGCGGCAGTCCCTACACGCCAGGTTGCCGTGACTGGCGTCCGATCGACGCGTGAGAACCGAAACTTTGACAGAGTGTCGATCAACGACCGGCCCGTGGGAGCGGGGCCGGCGACCGAGCGAGGGACCGGAGGGTCGTTCTTGGTGCGCAGGATCCGAGCGATCAGTGGTGTTGCCGCAATGGCGGTGACGGGCGCGCTGGCCAGCTCCGCGTCGGCGCACGACCCGGCGGTCCTGGGCCCGCTGGGCTCGCTCGTCCCCCCTCGGTCATCCACCTCAGCACGGCCAGGATCACCTCGGTCCCGGGGGGCCGGCCGTGACCGGGGCGTTCGACTCCCCGTTTGCCGAACCGACCGTGGGAGGCGTTCGCACCGACGCCAAGTGCATCACTCGTCTCGTGCCCAACGGCGGGCTCAACGGCGCCACCGCCGAGCTGTGCAAGCCGGCGGCGGGGACGCTGGTGCAGCTCCCCGACGGGCGGCTGCTCTTCTGGGACGCGCTCGAGGGCACCGAGGACAACAAGTACTCCATCGTCACCGAGGGCGGCCAGACGTTCACCAACGACGCCGCGCGCGTCCTCACCCTCGGCGCTGGGGGAGCGCCCTCGTGGATCAACCCGAGTCCCGTCGACGGCGGGGCCAACCCCAACGGCAATCCGGGCGAGCCGCTCATTCCTGGGCTGTCGACCACCGAGAGCTACAACGACGGGGCGCTGTTCGGCAGCCACCAGAGCTTTCTGCCCGACGGCCGCCTGCTCGTCCAGGCCGGCACCGACTACTCCTCGGACCCGGGGTCAACGGCATCCCCTTCGGGGCGGTCGAGCTCATCGGCCTCAAGGCCACACGCATCTTCGACCCCCGGACCAACGCCTTCACCCAGACCGGCGACACCGCCTATCGCCGCTGGTACCCGACGCTGATCGAGACGGGGCAGGGGCACTACCTGGACCTCTCGGGCGTGGGCAAGCTGCTCAAGCCCGTCTATCCCGACCACCCCCAGGACTCGCTGACCAACGTCAAGCAGGTCGAGGAGTTCGACCCGACGACCGGGCGCTGGCGCCGGCTGCCCAGCTCGGCCGACTACGACCTGCCGCTGTATTACGGGGAGCGCCAAATATAGCGGTCACTGCGCGTACCGGATCAGGGGTGCTGTGAAGTAGTTGGTGACGATCGTCTTTGTGCGCGTGTTGAGATAGTCGATGGTCATGTCCGTGAGCTGGG